>Ga0256830_1000079_pt1 | contig 83309 bp, 43 predicted proteins | sample 128326metaG_FD_190537 | JGI IMG/M metagenome (GOLD analysis project Ga0256830, IMG submission 190537) | Hydrothermal vent microbial communities from Lau Basin, Pacific Ocean - 128-326 | ecosystem: Environmental > Aquatic > Marine > Hydrothermal vents | place: Pacific Ocean: Lau Basin | collected... | reverse complement strand
CGCTGGAGTTGGCCGGCTACGACATCAGCCAGGTGCCGATGGCTTCCCTTTGCGCCGGCCTGAGCGTTGTCTGGCCTTTGGAGGCAACTCAGAATGATGTCCCAAACTCGTGACGGTCGCGTCGTCCCCGGTGGTCGGAGAGGCTGATGTGTGGTATGATTGAGGGGTGCTCGAGAGGGTGCGGGAGCGACGGCCAAGGGGGCAACGATGCTGTCCTCCTCGACAGGAGACCGACCAAGGGGGAAGGGAGGATGCCAACCACCATCCCCGAACCGGTGGAGACAGACTGGTTGAAAGAAGGTTTCGACCGCGTGCTGGCCGGCATCGGTTTGGTGGTGACCGCGCCCCTATTCGGCCTGGTTGCCCTGGCCATCAAACTGGATGGGTGGCTCTGGCCGGAGGATCGGGGGCCGGTCTTCCATCGGGAGCGGCGTATCTCGGCCGGCCGGCCCTTTACACTCCTCAAGTTCCGCACGATGCGGGTCAGCGCCATCCAGGAGGTCCACCGTCGGGGGCTAACGGTCAAGTACCTGGAGCGGGAGGGACGGGGCCATACGCGGGTGGGACGCTATCTGCGGCGCTGGTATCTGGACGAACTCCCTCAGCTCCTCAACATCCTGCGGGGCGAGATGAGCTTCGTGGGTCCACGCCCGCCAGCTCCCTTTGAGTACGAGCGGGAGCTGGCCGAAGGGATCGTGCGCAAGCGGCTGGCGCGAGCGGGCCTGGTGGGGCTGCAGCAAGTGCATAAGGGACGCACCAAAAGTTTCGATGAGGAGATCGCCCTGGACTACGCTTACGTGGCCCAGGTGCGGAAGATGCGCCCCTGGCGACGGCTCTTCTACGATGGGGGAATCCTACTGCGCAGCCTGCGCGTGCTTCTGGAAGGAAAGGGGTTGTGATGCGAGCGAAAGGAAAGCGACTGGCCGGGAAGATCTATCGTCGGCCCCGAGTTGGGCTGGCCCTGAGCGGGGGTGGAGCCCGGGGATTGGCTCACATCGGTGTGCTCAAGGTCCTGGAGCGAGAAGGCATCCCAGTGGATTGCTTGGCTGGCACCAGTATGGGAGGGGTTGTGGCTGCGGCTTACGCTGCGGGTGTCAGCCCTGAGACGCTGGAGCAGGAGGCGCTGGCGCTCTCGCAAGTGCGGCAGCTCGTCCGCCTGGCCGATCCCGCCCCGGGCCAGGGAGGGCTGCTGGAGGGCAAGCGGGTCCAGGACTACTTTGAGCGACTTCTGAATGGTGCCACCTTCGCTGACCTATCCCACCCGCTGGCCTTGGTAGCGGTGGACCTGCACAGCGGACAGGAGGTGATCCTGCAGGAGGGGTCGGTAGCGGCTGCCATCCGGGCCACCATCTCGCTACCGGGCCTCTTCGTCCCTGTGAACCAGGGGGAGGCTCGGTTGGTGGATGGTGGTGTGCTCAACAACCTGCCGGTGGATGTGGCACGGGACCTGGGAGGCGAGGTAATCATCGCTGTAGACGTGACCGCCCGAACTCAGGAGGCCACTTTCTGGCAGACTGTTGGGAAGCATCGCTTTGTCCCCGGCGTCCTGATCCAGTGGGTGGAGGTCTTTAGCGAAGCGTTGGAGGTGATGATGGAAGCATTGCAGGAGCGCAAGCTGGCCGAGGTTCAGCCTGACCTGCTGCTCCGGCCTGCCATCCCCGCCGAGGTGAGTATCCTGTCGGGCTTCGGGCGGGCCCGAGACGTGATCGCGGCAGGCGAGGCTGCTGCCGAGGCAGCCCTTCCTCAACTGCGGGAGTTGGTCCAACCCCGCTGGATGGTACCAGACCCCTTGCGTTCCTTGAGGATGGGCGTTGGAAAGAGATCTGCGCGGCACTGAGAAGATTGAAGGACGAGGGGGAAAAAGAGAGCCACGGTTTCTCCCGTGGCTCTTGGCCTTCTGTTCCTCGAAGCTCTGGATAGATCTGTGTCCACCTGGCCCGCTATCTACCTCTTGGCCTTCACCTTGATCGTCTTGGGGCGCACGGCCTCAGCCTTGGGCAGCGTCAGCGTCAGTAGGCCGTTCTGGAAGGTTGCCTCGATCTGATCGCGGTCCACAGGCACGTTGAGGGTCAGCGTCCGGCTGAAGGTGCCATAGGCCCGCTCCTGAAAGATGTAGTCCACGTTCTCCAGCGGGGCCGGCAGTTCGGCCCGGATGGTCAGCATATCCCCATCCAGTGTGATCTCCACGTCATCGGGGGTGGCGCCGGGCAGGGGGGCGACGATCACGATCTCCTCCGACGTGGCGTAGGCGTCAATAGGCAGGCGTCCCTCTCGAGGACGGGGCTCGGCCACACGCACGAAGCTTTCCTCGAACAGCCGATCCATCGCCTCACGCAGGCTCATCAGATCACGGGCAGGGGACCAACGCATCACGGTCATCGCTCACCACCTCCTTCTCATATGATGGGACGGATTCACGTCAGGCTCGCGCGTTGTTATCGCTGAGGGGGGTGCCGTAAGAATGGCGGGGCGTCCCCTGCAGCCGACGGGGACGCCCCCGTATCCGGCTACTTCTTGGCTTTGACCTTGATGGTCTTGGGTTTGGCCGCTTCGGCCTTGGGCAGCCGCAAGGTCAGCACGCCATGTTCGAACTCGGCCGCGGCTTTATCCGCCTGAATGGCCACCGGCAGGGAGATGTTGCGGCAGAAGGAGCCATAGCGCCGTTCGCGCCGGTAGTACTGTTCCTCTTTGATCTCCTTGTCCTCTTTGATCTCGCCTTTGATGGTAAGGGTATCGCCCGTCACCGAGACGTCAATGTCCTCAGGCTTGATGCCGGGGATGGAAGCCTTGACGATGATGGCATCATCGGTCTCGTACATATCCACCGCCAGCGTCTCGGCGACAGGGGCCAGCAAACCGAATCCCGGTCGGACGAAGCTCTCTTCGAAGAGACGATCCATCGCTTCGCGCAAGGACATCAGTTCACGGAAGGGCTCCCAACGGGTCAGCTCGGCCATCGCTCTCACCTCCTTCTGACTCTGATCACGACGGACGTTGGGGTGCGACGCACGAGGTGCGCCGCCCTAAACCGCCCTTAGTTTACCCGACCCGCATTAGACGGACGCAAGAGAACCATTAGAAATCCAAAAGATAAGCGTTAGATGGGCATTAGAGGGTGAACGATCGAGGCTTTGCCCGTACCCAGGGGTTGCCTTCCAGAAAGGGTATGGTACAATAGAGCCACGATTCCCATCGGCGTATCCTGGACCGCGCTCCTCGGTCTGTCCCTTCCACCAAGGTCCCTGCCCCATTTGTAACTTCTACAGCGAGGTCACGATGACTGACCCCAAACAGTGGCAGTCCATCGAAGCCACAGCCGTGCTCTTCTTCCTCTTACAGGCGGTTCGGGTTCTGTTCTCGGTGCTCTTTGGCCTGATCTACGATACCATCTTCGCCGGTCGCGTTCCCCTCGTCGTTACGGGCCTGGCGGTGGTTGTGACCTTTCTGGCTTTCCTGATCCCGGCCGTCATCCCCCGCCGTCACGGACAGGGATTCCCTCGCTGGTTGGCCGCCCTGGTCTTTCTGGCTCGGGTGCCATTGACGGTGGATCACCCAATGGTGCGGTTTGTCAGTGGACTGGTCCTTATCGCGGCGGCGATGGCCTACCTGACCCTCCGGCTGCGTTACACGCCTCTGTCCGTCCCCAGTTGGCTGATCCTGGCGTTGTTGGGTGACCAGTTGGTCCGAGCCTTGGGCCACACCTACGACATCACGTTACGACCGGGTTGGCTCCCCTGGCAAGGGGTGCTCTCTCTGGGCTTGCTGGGCCTCACCCTTCTCCTGCATCGGCGAGGCCCCTTCCACGAGATTGCTCCCCAGTACCGGGTGGAAGTGGGCGATGGGCTGGCCATTGGGGCGTTGCTCTTCCTAGAGACGGCGCTGCTGGCCTTTCCCAATGCGCTGACCCGCTGGAGCAGCGGGTTGGTCTCCGGGAGCCAGGCCTACGGGTTCCTGGCACCGGCCCTCTTTCTGGTCACCGGCCTCCCTTTAGGGCGGCTCTCTCGCCGCTTGATGGAGCGGCTCGTCAACTTTCTCTGGCCGATGGGAGGGGTCTTGTTCATCGTCGCCCTGTTGCTCAGCCTGATCTTGGGGCGGATGGCGTTAGGACCTCTCAGTGCTGGAGCGCTCTTGCTGGCTCAGTGGTTGGGACTGCTGGCCATCCCCTATGCGTTGGCTGACTGTCCCGTAGAGGAGAAGGAGCGGACGGGCCGGGCGTTGGCTTTGGGAGGGCTCTTCTTCCTGGTTCTGCACTTTGCCTATGCCTTCACCTTCACCTATCCTTACACCTTGCCCTTCTTCCGGGGGATGGGGCTGCCGATTCTCCTTCTGGCCGCCCTGGTTACGGCGCTGCCCACGATGGGCGGGGCTGCCTTCGGGGATGTGGAGGCTCTTCGGATCCGCCACTCCTCCATCCAGGTTCTGGCCTTTGTCGCTTTGGGCCTTCTGATCGCCTGGATCGCCCGTCCGCCCCGCTTGGTCCCGCCGTCGCCGGAGGGAAGGGTCCGGGCAGCGACCTACAACATCCACTATGGGTACGATACCCACTGGCGCTACCGATTGGAGGCGATGGCTCAGGCGTTGGAGGAGAATGGGGTCGAAGTGGTCTTCCTGCAGGAGGTGGATGCCGCCCGCATCACAAGCTACGGGGTGGACAATGCCCTCTGGTTGGGGCGCCGGCTGGGGATGCAGGTCGTCTACCAGCCTACGTTGGAGCAACTGAGCGGCATTGCCCTTCTTTCCCGTTGGCCGGTCGAGGCTGCCGATGGTGTCTGGCTGACCAGCGCCCTGGAGCAGACGGCCATCGTCCACGCCCGGCTACGGGTGGGGGAAAGGCGGCTGGATGCTTATGGCATCTGGCTGGGCCTGACAGAGGAGGAGCGGATACGCCAGATCGAGGAAGCGGTGGCCTTCATCGGCGATGCCGAGCCGGCCCTCTTCGGTGGGGACCTGAACAGCCTCCCCGATTCGCCGGTCTACCGTCGGCTGGAGGCTGCGGGCTTTGTGGATCCTTTCCGTCAGTTGGGGCTGGAGCCGGCCCCGACGGAGCCCTCAGAGTCGCCGGAGAAACGGATTGACTACGTCTGGTTGCGAGGCCTGTTTCCAGAGGAAGCCCACGTGCCGGAGACCGTCGCCTCAGATCACCGTCCTGTAGTCGTCGAAGCCCGCTGGCCTTGAGAGAAGAGCTTTGGAGGGAGGAGATTGTTCGAGAGAGAAGGACCGCCTCGCCAGGAGGCGCTAACCTGGCGGGATGTGGATGCCCTCATTGACCACTTGTTGCTTCAGATGGAGGGACCTTTTGATGCGCTTCTGATCATCACCCGGGGGGGGATTGTTCCCGGTGGGCTCCTCTGCGCTGCCTTGGACATCCGCCACGTCCTGACCGCCTCGGTGGAGTTCTCGGCCGATCTCTCCCGCCAGGCACGTCTCTTCGCCTGGCCCACCTTCCTGCAGTTTCCCGAAGAGACGTTGCTGGAGGGGAAGCGGATCCTCGTGGTGGACGATGTGTGGCGGGGGGGACGGACCATTGTCACCGTCTGTCGGCGGGTGGAGGCGGCCGGTGGGAAGCCGGAGACGGCGGTGCTACACTACAAGCCCAAGGAGTCCCTCTTTCCACACTTGCGTCCCGACTACTTTGCCGCCGTCACGGACCGTTGGATTGTCTATCCCTGGGAATTGGACCGGGACATCCGGGGAACACGTCTGCGGATAGAGGAGGAATAGCCCGCTTCTCAACACCATCACGAAAGGAGTCAGCCACCATGAGCATCACAGACCGCCCGCAACCCGATCCCATTGCTGACATCAAGCTTCCCAATGGCTATATGCTCTGGGCCATTCAGGCGATGGAGGAAGCCATCGGCTCCGATGGCGTGACCGAGGTGCTCCGCCACGCGGGCCTGGAGCGGCTCATCGGTTCACCGCCGCCCAACGATATGGAGTTGGGCGACCTGACCTTCCGGGACTTCACCAACTTTGGTGTGGCCGTGTTGGAGCTTCACGGACGGGCCGGCAAGGGCCTTGTGCAGCGTATGGGGCGCTATGCGGCCCGTCGGACCATCGAGGACCTGCCTGGCATCTTCAACCTGGCCAGCGCTGCTCTAAAGATGCTCCCCACCAACAAGCAGCTCCATGCTGCCCTGCTCCAGATGGCCAACGGCTTCCGGGAGATCTACAACAAGGCGGGGGTTGAGCTCCATCTGACCATCGAGGAGCAGGATGACAAGTTCGTCTATCAAGCCGTCGAGTGCCCCTCCTGCGCCGGCAAGCAGGCCAGTGAGCCCTTGTGTGCCCTCTGGGTAGGGGCTTTCGAGGAAGGGGCGAGCTGGGTCACCGGAGGGAAGAAGTTCCAAGTCCGTGAGGTTGCCTGCCGGGCCCTAGGGGCCCCGGCCTGTGTCTGGGAGATCAACAAGACGCCCGTTGGTTAGGGGGCGTTGTAGAAGGGGGAGTCGCATCCCCACTAGGCAGAGCGGCGCGGCCTTTCTACACCGCCCCATCTCGGATCCGTTATGCTCCCCGCCGGCCTCGTTCATCGCAGGATCCGCTCGTCGCCCACGCGACGGGTGACGCCGCTGGCGTCCAAGTGTTCCAAGAGGGCCAGGGCGTACTTGCGGCTGGTGTGGAAGGCGTCGCGTAGCTGTGCCACCGTCACGCTTCCCCGCTCCTGGATGGTCTGCTTGACCCAGGCGACCATCTCCTGGTAGGTTTCCTGCAGGAAGAGGATTTCCTCAGAAATCTGGATAAGCGTGCCCCGGCTCAGCAGGGCGGCCAGCACCTCCTCTCCAACCAGGGCCTTGCTCTCTTTGACACCAGGAGGGGTATAGGGCTGGGCCTGGAAACGGCGCAGCAGGCGCTGGATACGGGCCTCCTGCTCTTCGGTGAAGCGGATCTGGTGCTCGGGGTGCCGAACGGTAGTCCCTTCCTCTACCACGTAGCCTTCGACGGCTGCCCGAGCCAGAAAGTTGTTGAAGGTGCGGGGCGCAAGGCGCAACTGCTGGCGCAGCGCCTCGCGGGGGATGCCAGGGCGCAGAGGGTAGCGCCGGTGGTAGGCTCGCAGCTCTTGCTCCATCCGTTCCAGCAGTGCCGTCCAGCCCGAACGGGAGATCAGGACCTGGTTGGAGAGGTGGCCGCCGGGCTGAGGGGCTAGGATGACGACCTGCTCGGCGGCGATCAGTTCATCCAGAGCCGGCCACACTTCCCGGCCCAGGCCACTGGCCTGGGCCAGGTCACGTCCGGTCAGGGGCCCTTCTCGCTCCAGGGTCTCCAGGGCGACCTCGGCCGGCGTTCCGTGGGCCAGCGTCTCCAGGCGGGATAGGACTTCGGGTCGGAAGCGTCGGTGTTTGCGCCCTGGATGAGGGTCCACGACCAGCCCGCCACCGACGGTGGCGGGTGGAGAGGGGCGTCGGATGATGAAACGGTCGCCTTTGACCAGGGGAACCGGTTCGGCCAGTCGGAGCTGAACCCATCCCGTCTCGCCGGGGGGGAGTTCCTGATGGCTCAGCAGCCGCACCCGGGCCATCACTTCCGTTGAGCCGCTGAAGAACTTCACCTCGGCATTGTGGCGCAGTGGATGGCGGGCGTCCTCCAGGTAGCGCAGGCGGGCATCTACCAGCAGGGTGGGGCGGAGCCAGCCGGGCGTGGTGACCACACTCCCCCGCCAGAGTTGCTCTTTGCTCACGCCGGAGAGGTTGACGGCCACCCGGCTGCCGGGGACGGCCTTCTCGATGGCCCGTTTGTGGGTCTGGAGCCCCCGGATGCGGGCCCGCAGGCCCTGGGGTTGGATTTCCACCTCTTGGCCCACCACGAAGGAACCGTCAATCAGCGTTCCCGTGACGACGGTTCCGAAGCCGCTGATGGTGAAGACGCGGTCTACAGGCAGCCGGGGGCGTCCCCGGTCGCGGCGGGGTTCGCTGGTCGCCAGCACTTCCTCTAGAGCGGCGAGCAACTTGGTGAGCCCCTCGCCCGTCTTGGCCGAGACAGGGACCAGGGGAGCTCCTTCCAGACAGGTTCCCTCCAGCGTCTCGGAGACTTCGGCCATCACCAGTTCCAGCCACTCTGGACTCTCGGAGAGGTCCGCTTTGGTGATGGCCACCACCCCCGTCTTCACCTCCAGGAGGTCCAGGATGGCCAGGTGCTCCCGCGTTTGGGGCATAACGCCCTCATCGGCGGCGACGACGAAGAGGGCGGCGTCAATGCCCCCTACACCGGCCAGCATGTTCTCGATGAAGTCCTTGTGCCCGGGCACGTCCACGATGCCGACCGGTTCCCCGCCGGGCAGGGTCAGCCAGGCGAAGCCCAGGTCAATGGTCATCTGGCGTTCTTTCTCTTCCCGCAGCCGGTCGGGGTCTATGCCGGTCAGCGCTTTTACCAGCGTGGACTTGCCGTGGTCAACGTGGCCCGCTGTCCCGATGACGCGCATACTTGCCTATCCCCCCTGCTCTCTTCTGGTCGGCTTCTCCAGTTCCGGCGTAGGGATCCGTCGTTTCACCAGGTCGTTCCAGTGGGCCAGCCACTCACGGGGGCCTACCATAAAGGTTTGAGCCCAGGTTTCTTCCACCTCCCACAGCGCCTGGATCTGGTCGTAGAGGGTCGGTAGGTGGGACTCGATGGCAGAAATACGGGAGACGATCTTTTGGGTGTGACGGGCGTTTTCCCGCCACCGTTCATCGTTGAGCACGGTGAAGTGCTTCCAATCGCGGGCCCGCTCAGCCTGCCACTCCTCCAACGTCCGCTTCTGTCGCTCTTCGGCCAGTCGCTGGCGCTCTGCCACTTCGTTCATCTGGACGGCCAGGCGCTCTTGAAATTCCTGGAGCCGAGCCAGGGCCCGCCGGACCTCCTCCCGTTGCTCTACGAAGCGCTGAGACTGGGCTGCCAGCAAATCGGCTTTCTTCTGAATCTCTTCCACCAGTTCGGCCCACTCAGCAGCCTGTTGTTCCCAGCGAAAGTGGTCTACTCGTTGGGCCTCGATGAGTTGGGCCTGCTGTTGGAGCAGTTCGGCTGCCTCGTCTATCGCTTTGTTCTTGCGCTGGATTCCTTGTTCTAGCAGCGGTAGTTTGTCCTCCAGTTCTCCTAGTTGCTTGTAGAGGGGGGGAATCTGCTCGGCAATCTCTTGGATGCGACGGTTGTTCTGACGCACGTGCTCGTCCAGATAGGCCAAGGGCTCGGTCCGGTTCTCCAGAAGCCGCTCCAGGTCCTTTAGGGCCTGTTGAAGGGTTATGATCATCCCGTTGAGGCGGGAGTCCTCGGTGCGCAGGGAAGTCAGGCCTTCGGGCAATTGTAGCAGGGGACGGACCATCTTGCGTAGCTCTCCCAACTGGCGGGCGATGTCCTCCCGTTCCACCTCCCGCAGCCGTTTCATCTCCTGTTCCGCCTTGAGGCGCTTGACTTCGTTGCGTTCCACCAGTTGGGTCAGCTCCTCCCGCAACTGCTCGATGGCCTGCTCGATCTGCTTGAAGCGGGTGAGTTCGGCCCTAGTCTGGGCCAGCCGGCCCTCCAACTCGTTGATCCGACGGGCCTGAAGGGTAAGTTCGTTGGCCTGGCTCTCCACCTTTTCCTGGAGAGCCTGGATGATGGCCCGATCCTTGCGGCGCTCGGCCTCCAGCCAGCGCACCAATTGGGTCAACTGGGTGATGTCCATTGCCTGGGTCGCCATAATCTCCCTCGTTTGGCAAGCTATCAACGGATGGTGGAGGAGATTATAACACCTTTCGGGAGGGTGAGCAACGGGGAAGATGGGGAGGTAGTCAGGTGGTCAGATAGTCGGGTGGTCAGAGGGCCAAGCGGTCGGTCAGCCAGGTGGGCGGCAGGCAACAAGCGGCAGGCGGCGGTCGGATAGCCAGGTGGCCGCCTGGTCGAGCGGAACAGGGCCGGGGTGGGATGGAAGATGTCCTCCAAGGGCTTGGCATCAGCCCTTCTTCAGGTCGGCCAATTGGGTCTCCAGTTCGATCCGCCGTTCTACGGCAGCACGTTTGCTCTCGTCAATTAACTCGGCCAGGCGCATGCTGAACTGCTGGCGGAGTTCGGGGCCGGATCCCGGGGTCAGGAGAAGCGCGACGGTCGCTCCTACAGTGGCACCGCTGACTGCTCCCGCCAGAAAACTGAGGAACTTGCGCATCGTTTTACCTCCGGTGTAGAGAAGAGCCTTCCTGCTCTACCTGCTAATACTCCAAAGGGGCGAAAAAGTTTCGCTTTTTGGGAAGAGATGTTATAATTGGGGGGACCAACCGTAGAGTGCCAGGGAGGAAGCGATGCTTGCACAACGATTGGAACGGCTGTACCGGGTGATGGCGGATCGGCGGGTCGATTGCTTGGCGCTGATGCCAGGAGCTAACCTGTTCTACCTGACCGGTCTGCGCTTTCCCTTGAGCGAACGACCGTTGGTGGCTTTCCTCGCCCCGGATCGGCCTCCCACCCTGGCCCTGCCGGCTCTGGAGGTGACGAAGGCCCAGCGGGGTCCCTTTCCCCTGGCGTGGCAGTTCTTCCCGTACACGGACGAGGAAGGGCCAACGGTGGCTTTCCGCCGGGCGGCTCAAGCGTTGGGGATAGAGGGCCGCCGCCTGGCCGTCGAGTACCTGACGATGCGGGTGACGGAACTGACGCTCTTGCAGCAGGTCGTCCCTCATTTCGACCTGGTGGAGGCAGAGCCGCTTTTGAGCACCCTGCGGATGACCAAGGAGCCGGAGGAAGTGGACCGGATGCGTCAGGCAGTGCGCCTGACGGAAGCGGCGCTACAGCGGGTGGTGGATTCCCTGCAGCCGGGGATGACGGAGCGGGAGGTGGCCAACCGGCTCTGGAGGGCCTTTCTGGAGGAAGGGGCGGAGGGGCTGGCCTTTGAGCCCTTGGTGTTGACCGGCCCCAACGGTGCACTGCCCCATGCGCTGCCTGGCGGTCACCCCCTGCGCCCGGGAGATATGTTGATCGTGGACTGCGGCGTCGTCCTCGACGGCTACATCTCCGACATCACCCGCACTTTTGCGGTGGGGGAGCCGGACCCAGAGATGGCGCAGATCTACCAGGTGGTGCAAAGGGCCAATGAGGCGGGACGAGCAGCCGTCGGTCCGGGGGTGCCGGCTCAGGAGGTGGACCGGGCAGCCCGGCGGGTCATCGAAGAAGCCGGCTACGGTGACTTTTTCATCCATCGTACGGGCCACGGCATCGGCCTGGAGGTGCACGAACCGCCCTACATCGTCGAGGGCAATGGGCTGGTTCTGCAACCGGGGATGACCTTCACGGTGGAGCCGGGCATCTATCTGCCAGGGCGCGGAGGGGTGCGCATCGAGGATGATGTGGTGATCACAGAAGCGGGATGTGAGAGTCTGACGACCTTCCCCCGCGATCTACGGCGGGTCGGCTAAAGGGATGTGTTGCGTACCGCATAGTGTGTGGGACGGTATGTAAGAAGTCGGTGGTAGAGGTTTAGGAGGGTTGCGATGATTGGAACTTGGCCTCCCGAACTGTTGTTGGCAGCGACCGGGTTGTCCTTTCTGATCGCCGGCGGGCTTCTGGTCTTGCTCCTGCGCTATATGGGTGGGGGAAAGGATCAGGGGAAACGGCGGAGGGAGTCCCGTCCTGTGGAGGCGTCTTCGGCTCAAGAGGTGGTCCGGCAGGAAGCAGAGCCAGCCCACCGGCCTGAGGTGGTCACGGACCTGCGGCCGGTGATGCGTCTCCTGCGGGACCAGGAGGGCCGGCTGGTGGTCGAGGTGGAGGGTCAACGCTACCGCCACCTGACGGAGATTCGAGATGGGGGTGTGGGCCGACAGGTGGTGGCCATCATCCAGGACCTGATCGCTTTTGCCGGGCCGGCAGTGGCCGTCCGTCCCGGAGCACAACAGGTTGCCTCCAGGACACCTACCCCTGGCGGGTCGGCGGAGCCCCCTGCAGCGGGGGAAGGAACTGCACCGGCCGATCCCGAGGCGGCTGCGGCCTTCCTGCGGGAGTTGGCCCGCCAGGGAAGCCCACCGCCCAAGCGCTCGCGTCCCCTGCTGAGTATGGACCCGGTGCCCTTTCGCCGGCAGGATATGCGGCTTTGGGAGCGGCCCGGCATCCGGTTGAACCTGGCGGAGGAGATCGAGGCGATCCTGCAGCGGCGGCTCCTGGCCGAGCCGGCCCTGCAAGACCGTCAGGTCCACGTCACTCAAGCTCCCGATGGGACGCTGCGCATCCAGGTGGACACAGCCTTCTACGCCTCGCCGACGGAGGTGCCGGATCCCCTGATCCGGCGCGTCCTCCAAGAGGCGATCCGGGAGTGGGAGCGCAGCCGTTGACGCTAGCCAGGACGTCGGTCAAGGCGGACAGTTGTTGGCCCATTCATTGGCAAAGGGGAGGGACCTATGTTTGAGGACCTGCGAGAACGCTCGGCCCAGGCAATGGCTGAGGAACCTTACTACGAGGAAGAAGCCGGGAGAGTCACACAGTTGAGCCAGCTCTTGCGGGCACTGACGCCGCAGCAGCGATGGCTCCTCTCGTTGATGCTCTTCCTGAACATCACCGTTCTGGGCTGCCTTTGCCTTCTGGTCAGCGGGCGGGTGGTGTTCTGAGCCGCAGCGGTCTGCGCTCGCTCTGGCTCTCCAGTTGCGGACGCTCACGACCACACCCTCAGGGCACCCAGCTCGGGTACCATCCCCCTTCGTAGGTCAGGCGGGTGACGTAGCTGCCGTCGCTCTTCATCACGTAGACCTCGTGCTCGCCGCTTTGGTCAGAGGTGAAGGCGATCCACTGGCCGTCGGGCGAGAAGGAAGCTCCCCATTCGTAGCCGGGGCTGTCGTACACCAGGCGGGGGTTACTGCCGTCGGCGTCCATCATATAGATGGCGGGGTCGCCCCCTCGCCGGCTGATGAAGAGGATGCTCCGTCCGTCGGGTGACCAGTTGGGCGACCAGTCGTTGACGTCGTTGTGGGTGAGCTGGCGGCGGCCGCTGCCGTCGGCCTTGATCACGACGATCTCCCAGGTGGTGTAGGCTTTCTCTCCCTCGCCGGAGTGGTAGACGATCCAGTCGCCTTTGGACCAACTGGCGTACCCGTCGTAGAACTCGTCCCGGGTGATCCGGCGCAGACCGGTGCCATCGGGACGGATGGCGTAGAGATCGAAGACGCCGTTTCGCTCGGAGCTGAAGAGGATCCACCGACCGTCGGGCGACCACTTGGGCAGGTGGTCCTTGCCTGGGTTGGTCGTCACCCGCCGCAGCTCGCTACCGTCCACCCGCATCACGTAGATTTCCGAGTTCCCATCGCGGTCGGACTGGAAGGCGATCCACTGTCCGTCGGGGGAGACGGCGGGGCGGTCGTCCTCGGCCGGGTTGTCGGTCAGCCGGCGCTGGTCGCTGCCGTCGGCATTCATGATGTAGAGCTCGATGTTGCCCGACCGCTCGGAGGCGAAGACGATGCGCCAGTGGGAGGGGAGGCCTATAGGCTCCGGCGGCGCTGTCGGGGTCGGGGGAGATGGTGGGATCATCCTCGCATCTTGCCAGCTCATATCGCTGTAGAGCAGGTAAGTGACCGAATTGACCTCCAGGATCATCCCCCGCTCGTAGTTCTGGATCCTGGATGGCAGCGGGTATTCCTCCTCGGTGGCCCAACCGATGGCGGCTTCAGGGCCACCGAGTTGTTCCCTCCAGACTTTGCCGAAGCCCCGCCGGGGTTCCACCAGGCCGGGGGGAGGGGTTAGCCCGATTCGCTCCGGTTCGGGTGGTGCCCAGGTGTCCTCGTAACTCTCCCAGTGTCCGTCGTTGTAGATGACGTAGATCCACCGTAGGTCTTCCCGCCAGTACATCAAGCCGTTCTGGAATGCCTCGATGACCCCCTTGATGATGGAGGGGGAGTCAAAGGGGCAGCCCAGACGGTCCTGTACCAAGGGGTTGCGCCACAGATACGCAAACTCACCGGTTGGCTCTGTGGGACAGGCTGGAGTCGGCGTGGGCATTGGTGTGGCCGTTGGGACCGGTGTGGGGGTCAAGGTTGGAATAGGTGGGGTTTCGACGAGGGGAAGGCTGGTGGGAGGAAGGGAGAGGGTCACGGCCTGCGCCGATATCCATCCCAGCCACCCCACGTAATCCACTTGCAGCCATTCTCCATCGGCTAACCGTCCTCTCACGAGAAGGCGGTCGCCCCGTTTTACCTCCCCCAGGGGCTCGTAGGTCTCTCCCGGCCCGGCGTAAATGGTCGCTCGTTCTACGATCACCACAGCATAGGGGACCGGTGACGGGGTGGGGGTCAATGATGGGGTGAGAGAGGGTGTGGGAGAGGGCGAAGGTGAGGGTGAGGGTGAGGGTGTCGGTGTCGGCGTAAAGGTAGCCGTGGTGATGACCGTGGAGGCTGGCAGGGCAGCGAGGGCTGCTGCCTCCTTCCCTGCTGTCCCCCGGGATCGTTGCAATCCCGCCCCCGAGAGCAGGAGCCCCACGATAACGATGATGAGGGCCATCCCGATGGCGAGAGGGCGTAGAGGGATCTTCCGCCGGCTCTCCTGAATCTCCGGTTCGGGTTCTCTTTCAGGGAGCGCCTTGTGCCAAGATGGCCTCGCGGTGACCTGCTGGGGGCGGGACGTTTCCAAAAAGGCCCGAACCATCTCGCCTGCGGTGGCGTAGCGCCGGTTGGGATCGGTTTGGATGGCCTTTTCAATGATCGGGCGGGCGTCCGGTGGCAGAGAGGCCTCCGGCTGGGGGACGGGTCCTTGTTCTGTCCACTTGCGCTCCGGCAGTTGGCCTGTCAGCATCTGATATAGGATGAGGCCCAGGGCGTAGACGTCGGAGGAGGGGCTGACTTTCCCTCCTAACCACTGTTCAGGGGCCATATAGGCGGGCGTGCCCACACCCGTGTCGGCCTTCGCGTGGGTCGTTTCCTGCAGCAGCTTGGCCAGGCCGAAGTCGGCCACCAGCGCGTTGCCGTGCTCGTCGAAGAGGATGTTGGCCGGCTTCAAGTCGAGGTGAATGACACCTTGGCGGTGGGCGTAGTCCAGCGCATCGCCCACCTGTTGCAGGATCTTCTGAACCTCGTCAGGGGGGAGGGGGCCGGCCTCCAGCCGATGGGCTAGGGTTCCACCGCCGGCCCATTGCATCACCAGGTAGACGAGGGGTTTGTGGCCGATGCGCTCGGTGCCCAAGTCGTAGATGTGTAAGATGTGAGGATGGTCCAGCCGGGCGATGATGCGAGCCTCGCGGATGAAGGTATCGGCAGCGTCGGAGGACCAGGTGAGATCCGGTCGGACGATCTTGACGGCCACTTGGCGGTCAAGGACGTGATCGTGGGCGGTCAGGACGAGGGCCATCCCTCCTCTACCCAGGAAATGTTGCAGCTCGTATCGCCCGTTCAGGCGTATGCCGAGGAGGTCTGCTTGCATAGGATGACCGTTCCTAGGGTATCACGATCAACACGGCGTCGTCGAAGAAAGCCGCGTTGTTGACGGCAGGATAGAGGGGCTCGGCGTAGAGGCAAAGCGTCACCCAGCCGGTGGGTCCCGCCGTCACCAACGGAGCAACCAACCGCACTACCCCATCGTTCTGATGGAGCTCCCGCACCGTGCCCCAGTGGGCGTTCTGACAGCCAGGACCCCCGTTGGGGTCCACGCCGACGGCGACGTTGATCGCTTTGGCATCGGTATACGCGCTGGCTGCGGCGGAGAAACGCACGGCGGTACCGGGGCCTACGTTGACGGATTGGAAGACATAAGCGCGGAATTTCAGGAATCCCGCCCCGTCAACCTGCAGGGTTGGTCCGTTGATGAAACGGGCTGGATCGTCGGCCTGTTTGAAGAGAGGCGTCTCGAAGCTGGTAGCAGGGTCGTAATCCTCCTTCGGAGAATAGTTGTCGAAGGCCCACCAGTTCCAGCCGGGGATGATGTTGTCCCGGATCCCCTCAAAGCCGGGGTTCTGCAGACGGAATGAGCTACTCAGTTCGAGGGGGCGGGGTGTCGGCGACGCTGTCGGCGTGGGCGAAACCGTAGGGAGGGCCGTTGGGCAAGGGGGTGGGTTCACGATTGGGATGGCCTCTATGGGCATATCGGCCCTGATCGGTTGAGCTCGGATCCAGCCTTCCCGCCCCAAGTATTCCACCTGCCACCAGGCGCCATCGGCCGTTCGACCTCGCAGGGGCAGGCGGCTTCCCCGATAAACCTCCCCCAATTTTTGGCATTGCTCTCCAGGCCCGGCATAAACGCTTAGACGCTCGACCCGTATGAGGGCATAGCGAACAGAAGGGGTTGGTGTTAGGAGCGGCGTGGGCGACGGCTGGGGCGTTGGTGACGGCGAGGGGGATGGCGTGAAGGTGGGAGTAGGGGTGGGAAGCGGTGACGGGGACGGGGTGGGAGCATCGGACGAATGGGACGAAGGGAGAGCTGCCGAGGCCCGATCCGCAAGCCCCCGCGCTTTCCACCGCTCCCATCCCAGCAATGAGAGGCCGACTGCGATAAGCACCAGGACCGAAATCAGGCCAAGGCGCAGCATCGGTCCAGGCCACCGCCGTAGGACACCGGCTTCTGTCGGCACCTCGACAGACGGTCCTGGAGGAATGGGTGAGGGTTCCCGTCGTGCGTGCAGGCCGAACGAGGAGCGTGCCAGGGCCTCCGCAAACGCCTCGGCCAACTCCCCGGCTGTGGCGTAGCGCTGACCGGAATGGTGGTGGGTGGCCTTTTCGAGAACGGCGCGGATGGCAGGCGGAAGCGAGGGTGCCGGATGGGAGATGAGTCCTTCGTCGGTCCATTCTCGTTCCGGCAGTTCGCCCGTCAACATTTCGTGGAGGGCGAGGCCCAGCGCGTAGACATCGGAGGCCGGGGTGATCTCTCGGCCCAACATCTGCTCAGGCGGCGTATAGGCCAGTGTGCCGACGAAAGCGTCGGCCTTGACGGGATCGGCGTTGTAGAGCAATTGGGCCAAGCCGAAGTCGGCCACCAGCACGTTGCCGTGCTCGTCAAAGAGGATGTTGGCGGGTTTCAGATCGAGATGGACAACCCCCTGGCGGTGGGCGTAGTCCAATGCATTGCTCACCTGATACAGGATGCGTTTTACCTCATTAGGAGGTAGAGGACCTTCGCGCAACCGGTTGGTCAGCGCGCCACCGCTGGCCAGTTGCATCACCAGGTAGACCAGATTCTCTTCGCCGATTTGCTCGGTTCCCAGGTCGTAGACGTCCAGGATGTGGGGATGGTCCAACCGGGCGATGGTGCGGGCTTCGCGGATAAACGTCTCAACGGCCTCGGGTCGGAGTTCGACCGCTTTGATGGCCACTAGGCGGTCGAGGATGGAATCGTGGGCTACGAAGACGAGGGCCATCCCTCCTCCGCCCAGGGGCTCTTGAATCTCATAACGTCTACCCAAGCGCAGGCCGATGAGCGGGCTGTCCACGGGTATCGGCATCGTGCCTCCGGTCGAAGAGAACCAGGGATGGGATAGGCGAAGCCCGCCGAGGATGCGGAAGGTCGGCGGGCTGATGGGCTGCCGTGACGCTCACCAGGGCCTGACGGCCCTGACCGCCGTCTTGGTTTCGTGGAGCCCTGCGGGGTATTCTGCGTCGTTAGGGGCTTCTCTATTGTAGCACAGCTTGGCGGGGATTTCAAGCGCTGTTGAGCCCATTCTAAGGCCCCGCACTCCGCAGTTTCTCGCAGTTTCTCGCAGTTTTTGGCCATTTCCCGCACCCCCCCGAAGCAAAACCGTAGTTTCCCGCAGTTTTTCTGTGGTAATATGAGTCAGACAGCCGGTGAGGAACCCGCTAAGGTAGTGGGTTCCAGGGAACGCCCTGGCCGCTTCCAGGGTCTATACTGAAGCTTCTCCGCTAAGAAAGAGCCTCTCCCTGGGGAGATGTTACGGAGATTCGGAGATGGTCTTCTGCAGGGGGCCATTGGGGGCTTCCAACTACCCCACAAGTGTGCTATAATAGAACAGCCACCGTTGAGGAGGGGGGAATGAGGCGCGAGACGGGCTTAACAGGGGAGGTGACCGCCTATCAGACCTGCCTGGGCATTGTGCAGGATTTGATGGCGCAGTACGGCTGGCGCTTGCTGCCCGCCGATGTCCTGGTGGAGAGGGTGCTTGACTCCGCTTCATCGGTCGCATCGCCGACCGAGCTGAAACGGCTGGTCAAACATCAGTACACCCTTGTGCTCTATGAGGCTTGCCTGCAGGCGGAAAGGCCGGACCGACGGGAGCAGGGATACCGCGAATTGTTCCGCTTCTTGTTCCGGGTTGCCTACAACCGGTGGCCGGAGTTGGCCGAGGACGTGACCCAACGGGCTCTGGTCCTTATTTACGAGCAGATAGACCGTTGCCGGAGTCCTGGCGCATTCCTGGCTTTCGCCCTGAACAAGTTGCGCCATGCTTTCCAGCAGGAGCAGCGGGCAAGAGATCACAGCTCCGCACTGGAGCCCATTGCCGAAGGCGGTGTTCCGTCTCCATCTGCCAGTCTGGATCGGCGAGAACGAGCGCAGGTCCTGATCGAGGCTCTTCATCGCTTGCCCGATGAACGGCAGCGAGAGGTGATCGTGCTGAAATTCTTCGGCGGGCTGAGCGATGAGGCGATTGGAGACCGACTGGGGATCACAGCCGGCCATGTCCGGGTGCTTCGGCATCGGGGCATCGCACGACTGCGAGAGGACAAGGCGTTAAGGGAGTATTTTGCGCCAGGAGCATTGTGAACGCAATACCCATCCTTGCGTTGTAATATTCCAGGGTTAGCTTACTCTTTACTTGTGACGAAGGGGAAAGTCTATGCAGACGGCAGGATGCCGTACAGTCATCGAAGGGCTACTGACCTACTTGAAAGATCCGAACCGTGATCCTACTGTGCTGGATGCCATTGTCCACCACGTAAGCACTTGTCCCCGCTGCGAGCGTAGAATGGAACAGTTTCTCCGAGCCCTGGCGATGGATGAGGAAGACCTGTTGACTTGTCAGGCATGTCAGGCACTGTTGCCCGAGTACCTTCAGGCGGAGACGAGGGGACAGGCAGAGGAAGCCCGGTGGCATCCGGTTGCAGTTCACCTGGAGACCTGCCCTTACTGCTCGGCGGAATACGTAGCGCTCCTAGAGATGCTCGATTTGGCTTACGGCGAGGAGGAGAGGGAGCCTCCCCATTACCCAGAGCCCAAACTGCCCTTTCTCCAAGCGGAGTTGACCAAGGAACCTCCAGAGGGCGGCAGAGCTTGGTATCAAGATGCTCTGGGACGCTTGGTCATCGAGTTTTCGTCGGAACTGCTTCGCGCTTTGCAGTCATCGGCCTATCAGCCAGCTTACGCTGCCGGCCTGAAGTCCAACAGGGCCCCCAACATCCTGTGGCAGTTTTCCCTGAAAGAGGCTGTTGAGGATATGGAAGTCACGGTCACAGCCGAGGCAGAACAGGCTGATTCGGCTTACTGCACACTGACCGTCGAGGTCAACATTCCCAGCAAAGGGGGATGGCCTTATCTGGCAGGTACAACGGTGGCTCTTAGGCGGGGGAAAACGATTCTAGGAATTCGACAGACCGACGCTTTCGGCCTGGTGCTTTTCGAGCGGGTCCTCAGAGACGACTTGGCCTATCTTGCCCTCGAGATCACACCCCGGTCCTGACTCTCGCGGTGGTTACCGTAAGAGTAAGGATTGGGGATCCACTGTCCATCTTCTCCTCTTCAGCTAGAGAACGGGAAAGTCCCCGCGCGGAGCGTGGGATCACAGTAGCCCCCATCCCTTCTGTCAACCTCACCTCACCTCTACTCCTAACAGGGTGCGATCTCCTGTAAGGATGAAAGGAGCCCAGTGGTACGGATCGGCAAAGGGGCGTTCCTCGTGCCTCCTCGCCCATCCCAGCCCGGTCTGCTCGTCCATCGCCGATTCTGCCCATCCCTTGGGATGGGTCTGGGGCCGGCGCAAGACCTCGAAAAGGGTCGGCCAAGCTGAGGCGGAGTCCTCCAGCAGGAAGCGCTCTAGGAGCTTCGAAGCTTCGCGCCGGGACAGGCTCTTCAGGTAGAGCTGAGCCCGGCTGAGAGCGTCGGCAAAGCCCAGCCCGGCCTGCAGGCCCTGGTAGAACTGCTCCATCAGGATCAGGGTTGAGCGTTCGTCCACTCGCCACAGGGTGGAAAGCAATGCCGAAGTGCCTGCGTAGAAAAAGGCCCGCGTCAGGCCGATCAACTCATCTCCCCGGCGCACCCGACTGAGACCGCTCTCACAGGCGCTCAGAACCACCAAATCACAGCGCAGACGAAGGTGCTCTAGCACTTCCATCGCCGTCAGGGTCTCTCCGGGGCCTAGGTAGAGGGCAGAGGCCAGGGGGAGATCGGGGTCGAACTCACCGTGGCAGGAGATGTGGAGCACCTGGTGACCGGCTGCTTCCCGATAGAGGATTGCCTTCTTGGGCGTAGGGCCGATCAGAGCTCGCCCTCCGGTGACCTGGGCAACACGCTGGGCTTCCGCTTCTGCAAAGCGCAGGGCCATCCGGTCCTGTCCATTGTAGCCCAGTGCCAAGAGAGGGGCAGGCGCGGCTCCTTCCGTTCGCTGCCGGCTATGGAGGAGAAAGGTCGCGCTGGGGGCGTAGACGAACGAGGGACCTCCTTCCCGCAGTAGCGTATCTCCGTCGGGAGCGATGAGAGCCTGGAAGGGGATGTAGTGGAGGGGACCGTGGGGGACCAGGTAGAGCCGACGCCGGCCTCGGAGGAGCGGTTCCACCGGAGCGATGAGATGATCGTATAGCCGACGCCGGAGTTCTGGCTTCAAGAAATGCCGCTCTACGACGCTGTCGAGCCGGCGGGGAAGCAGGTCGTTGGGAGAGAGGCCCGTGTCGTGGACCCAGAAGCCCTGTCGGGTGATGGCGAAGATCAGCGTCCGGGCCGGGGGGAAGCGGTGGCGGTAGACCTGGCGATGGGACGAGGCCGGCCGGCGATCCTGGGCTTCCACCAGACCGGTGGTAAAGTACTCCAACAGCAAGGCATCGGGGGGGAGGGCTGCCTGGACCTGGGCCAGCGTTGTCGGCACCGCCACCATCCGGCGGGCGAGGGCCGGCGAGTGAGACACCAGGACGTCGAGGAAAGCCCGTGACCGGGCCCGTTCCCCGTAATCGAAAGCCTGATCACCTCGCTCCATCTCTAGGCAGAGCAACACGGTGTTGGCGTAGACATCTACCGTTGTCGCCAGAAACCCGGCGCGGGCTTCCTCCGATGAAGCACCAGCCCGCAGCGCTTCAATCAGGCCGATGGCCCGGTCATAGTGCTCCAAGGCCCGTACCGGCTTCCCCATTTCCCGGTGCAGGGAGCCTAGATTGGCCAGGACTTCAATCTCTTCGTAGCGATCATCGAACTCTCGGATGATTGCCAGGGCCTGCCGGTAGGCATCCAGAGCCTGGGGCCAAGTATCCGGCCCACGCCTCTGGTAGACCTCGCCCAGGTTGCCGTAAGAGAGTCCTTCGCCCAGGCGGTCGCCTAGAGAGCGGCAGAGGGCCAGGTCCCGTTGATAGCAGGCGATGGCCTCATCCCATTGGCGCAGGCTCCGGTGGATGAGCCCCAGGGTGTTCCACACGGAACCGATCAGCCAGACCACGCTCGGTGAAGGCGCTTCAATGGCCTCCAGCAGGTCCAAAGCCCGCCGACAGTAGGTGATCCCTTGGTCCAGGGCAGCCGCGTTGAAGTCGCCCTGAGTGAACCCGCGTCGGCAGCAAATCGCCATCTGTTTCCACGCCTTAGCTTGGTCAACAGGTCGGTTGAGCTCGATGAAGAGGGAAACGGCAGCTTCATAGGTGTGGAGGGCTTCCTGCCAACGGCCTTGGTACTGGTACGACCGCCCCAGAGCCAGGAGCACCCGACCGTGCAACGCAGGCTCCAGGTCTGTCTCCAATAGACGGCTGAAGATCGCCTCGGCCTCGGCCCAGTCGCAGTCCCGTTCGTTGATCAGGATGCCTCGGAGGTAGGTGCACCAAGGGGCATAGGCCGGCTGATGACGGGCCAAAGCTTCGAGTTGGTCTAAAGCGGCCTCACACCGATCCAAGTGGCGGGTGTTAAGAGCGGTGAAGAAGGCGTTGATCAGGCCTCGTCCTGGTTCCTCTGCTGGGGTTGGCATCGGCGTGTCCTCTCCTATGGATGGCTCAGGACGCGCCCCGGCCGGGGAAAGGGGTGAGGAACGGTCGTCATCCCCGTAGGAGTAGAAAGATGATCTCTAAGCATCGTCCCAACGGTTACACGCGGTTGATCACCTTGTTGCTCGGCCTCCTCTTGATGACCGGGGCTACCCTCTATTCTACCGCCAAAAGCGCGGTCAGGCCAGTGGCCGGGCAGGTGCCGGCCCCGGAACCGACAGGTGGTGCCCCTCCTTTGAAGCAGCAAGCATCTGCCCTCGCTCCCTTCCTCGACGTTGTGCCCAGCCAGGATGGGACGGCGCTTTTCATCAAGGCGGGAGGCGTGGGGAAGCTGGATGGGGATGTATTCCTTAACGTGGGCATCGGTCCCGGCCACGACAAGGATTCGTACACGATGGTCTACTCGGATACCGACCAGCTCTACACCACGACGGCGCCGGGCTTCACGCCGGGAACCGGGGCCTCGGGACCGCTGAGCATCACCACGACGACGGGCCTGGATACGGGGACGGTGGACTTCTACCGGGCTTACGTGCCTGCCTCGACCCTCCAGACGATCCGTTCCGTGGATGGCAACCTGCAACTGACCCTGGTCGGCACGGATACCCTTCCTGCCGATACCTACGTGGTCATCGTGCCCGGTTTCGCGCCTCCCGGTCCGCCTCCTCCCGGCCACCGCCTTGTGGGCAGCCCCTACAGTGTGCGGGCTGCCGGTGCCCTCCTCGTGACCAACAGGCCGATGGACTTGCGGTTTTACTACGACGAGACAACGTTGGCCGGCGCCGACCCGCATACCTTGGCCATCTTCGCCTGGGATGCCTTCCACCGACGCTGGGAGAGGTTGGGAGGGCGGCTCTTCTCCGCGCAGCGCTATCTCACAGTCGCCACGTCGCGCTTCACCACCTACGCTCTGATGAGCACCCCGGTGTGGCGGGACGACTTCGACGATTTCAGCGGTCTTGACCCGGCGGGGAGCGCCAACGTGACCCTCGGCGGATCTCCAGACGAGCAGGGGGTGGTCCTGGCGAACACGCCGGGGGAGGGAACCATCCTCTCGCAGCCCATCACCCCCTCGATGGCGATAGCCGCCTGGGGGAGCTTGACTTTCACCGCCGTGGTGAGCCCTCCCACCGCGACGCTGACGGTGGACCTCTTGGACCTGAACGGCACGGTGCTGTTGACCCACGTTGTCAGCAGGACCCACCTTAGCCATCTCGATCCTCACCAATACCCTGCCCTCCGGCTACGGGCTACGTTCTCCTCAACGGTGGCCGGCGCGACACCGCGCCTCGACCTCTGGGAACTGAGCTGGCAGGTGGCAGCGTACCAGGTCTACCTGCCGGTGGTGCTCCGGTGAGCGCAAGAAGGGAGACCGCCGATGTCCGATAGACCTCTCTCATCCGGCAGTAGACCGGCCACCCCGCCGGCCATCACCTCTGAAGGCAATCGCCGGAGGAACGTTGGCCTCTGGCTCACCCTCTCGATCCTTCTTCTGCCCTTGTTGTCTCCCCATCGGCGCCTTGCGGCCCAGACCGACCCGCCTGCCTTCACGTCGGCCTGGGTGTCCACAGAGGCGGCCGTGACCAGGAGCATAGCCTGGGGGGACTACGACAACGACGGAGACCTGGACCTGGTCGTGGGCAACAACGGCCCCAACCACCTGTACCGCAACGATCATGGCGTGCTGACCACGGTGGCCGTTTGGACCTCCGAGGAGGCCGACACCACCCGCAGCGTTGCCTGGGGGGATTACGACGGCGACGGGGACCTAGACCTGGCGGTGGGCAACGAGGGTCAGCCTAACCGGCTCTACCGCAACGACGGCGGCGTCCTGACCACTGGCGCGGTCTGGTCCTCCGAGGAGGCCGACACCACCCGCAGCGTTGCCTGGGGGGACTACGACGGCGACGGGGACCTGGACCTGGCCGTCGGGAACGGGGGACAGCCGATCCAGCTCTATCGCAACGATGGGGGAACCTTGACGACCGGCGCGGTCTGGTCCTCGGCAGACGTGGACCCCGTGTCCGTCGTGCTCTGGGGCGACTACGACAACGATGGAGACCTGGACCTGGCCGTAGGGCGCAACGGCGTGAACGAACTCCACCGCAACGATGGCGGTGTGCTAACGGCCAGCGCCGTCTGGTCCTCGGATGAGTCGGACCCCACGACCGACGCCGGCTGGGGGGACTACGACGGCGACGGGGACCTGGACCTGGTCGCCGGCAACGGCCTGGCCCCCCATCGGCTCTACCGCAACGACGGTGGGATGCTGACGACCGGGGCCGTCTGGTCTTCTGTCGAGCAGGATCTGATCTGGAGCGTGGCCTGGGGGGACTACGATGCTGATGGTGATCTGGACCTGCTGACGGGAGGCGGTTCCCACGGGGGGGTGCCCAACCGAATCTATCGCAACGACGGTGGTGTGTTGACGGCCGAGGCCATCTGGACCTCAGCCGAGGTGGACTACACGATAGGGGTGGCCTGGGGGGACTACGATAACGATGGAGACTTGGACATCGCGGTAGGAAACCTCAATCAGCCCAACCGGCTCTACCGCAACGACGGCGTGGTGTTGGACGGCCCGGTTTGGACCTCGGCCGAGGAGGAGCCTTCTTCCGGCTTGGCCTGGGGGGATTACGACGGTGACGGGGACCTGGACCTGGTCGTGGGCAACGATGGGCAGCCCAACCGGCTCTACCGCAATGACGACGGTGTCCTGACCACCGGCGCGGTCTGGTCCTCCGACGAGGCCGACGCTACCCGCAGCGTCGCCTGGGGGGATTACGACGGCGACGGGGACCTGGACTTGGCCGTAGGCAACGACGGCCAACCCAACCGGCTCTACCGCAATGACGGCGGCGTTCTGACCACCGGCGCGGTCTGGTCCTCCGACGAGGCCGACGCTACCCGCAGCGTCGCCTGGGGGGATTACGACGGCGACGGGGACCTGGACCTGGTCGTGGGCAACGACGGTCAGCCCAACCGGCTCTACCGCAACGACGACGGTGTCCTGACCACCGGCGCGGTCTGGTCCTCCGACGAGGCCGACACCACCCGCAGCGTTGCCTGGGGGGATTACGACGGCGATGGGGACCTGGACCTGGCGGTGGGCAACGGGCGACCGGACTTCGCCGGCCAATCCAACCGGCTCTACCGCAACGACGGCGGCGTGCTGACGTCCGAAGCCGTCTGGTCCTCGGCCGAGGAGGACAACACCACCAGCCTCTCATGGGGGGACTACGACGGCGATGGAGACCTGGACCTGGCGGTGGGCAACGGGACGGCGACGGGGCAGCCCAACCGGCTCTACCGCAATGACGACGGTGTCCTGACCACCAGCGCGGTCTGGTCCTCGGACGAGTCGGATCGGACCTCGGCCCTGGCCTGGGGGGATTATGACGGCGACGGGGACCTGGATCTGGTTGCGGGCAACCATCGCCAGCCCAACCGGCTCTACCGCAACGACGGAGGGGTGCTGGCGACCGAGGCTGTCTGGTCCTCGGCCGAGGCCGATAGCACCCCCGGCCTGGCTTGGGGGGATTACGATGGCGATGGGGACCTGGACCTGGCGGTGAGCAGTGTCAGCCGGAATCTGCTCTACCGGAACCCCCGACGGACCCCTGCTCCGTCGGTGAACGATCCCCCTTACGTGGTCATCCCCCGCCCTGGGCCCACTCACGACGCGCCCCTCGCTCCAACTCCCCACATCATCACCCAAACCCAGGTCTCGATTCTGTACACCCTCTTCGATCCCGAGGGGGATCCTGTCGCCCGCATCTTCCCGGAGTTCTCGCCCAACGGTGGGGGGGCGTGGTTCCCGGCCACGCCTGGTCCCGGCGGCGATGGGACGACGGCGCTTTCTGCCTCGCCTGAGGGAACGTCGCATCTCTTTGTCTGGGACGCCGGCGCGGACCTGATCAAGAGCGACAACGTGGTCTTCCGCATCCGGGCTCAGCCTGGTTACCGCCTTGGTCCTATCCTATGGCCTGCCCAGGACGGCAAGAGTCCTCCCTTCCGGGTGGCGGCTCCCTGGTTCATTCGGGTGGTGGATGAGGGGGGCAATCCCGTCGCCGGGGCCACGGTCTATGCCGATGGCGAGGCCGTTGGGACCACCGACCGGGCCGGGTTGCTCAACGCCGGTCCGCTGGATATGGGGACCACGCTGGTCGCCCTGGCCCTCCAAGCGGAGCAACCCACGGCCCGGGCCGGCCACGGGGGCTGGGCCTACCGCGTCTATCGGACCAGCCTGATCTGGGATACCGACGGCAGCGCTCGTCCCTTCGTCGTCAGCGGTTCCGGCGAGCAGCGACTGGTCCTTCGGGAGAGCCACCCTCTCATCCTCTTCAATTTGCTCGTCTCCATCGAATGGGATGCTACCCAAGCCTACCTGGACGAGATCGCCCGGGCGGTCCGCTACGCCTCCGACTACCTCTACGACCTCACCGATGGGCAGATGGCTTTGGGACAGGTGGCGCTCTACGACGATGGGGCTTACTGGGCGGAGGCCGATGTGCAGGTGGCGACCAAGAACGTCGTCCGGCCCCACGCTTACGTGGGGGGCATCACCTCCGATGATAGGTCCCACGTCATTCGGATAGGCCGGGGGTGGGATGGTCACAGCAGCAACCAGGGAGCGTGGGACCGGCCCGAAGGCTACCGTACCCTGGCCCATGAGTTTGGCCACTACGCCCTCTACCTGTACGATGAGTACTTTGCTTACTTGTTCGACCAGGACGGGAATCTGATCGGTGAGGTGCCGGCCTCTTGCACCGGACCGGAGAACCGCAATCCCGCTACCGATGCGACCAACGCCAGTGCGATGGATTACCACTACACCAGCAGCGAACTGGCGATGCGGGGCGTTCCCGGCCTCTGGTCTGACCGGTGCGAGAATACGGCTCAATGGCAGCTTCGCGGCGAGTCGGATTGGGAGACGCTGGGCCGGATGTACGGGGACGTCCAAGACCCACCGCGCTGGCGGCTCGCAACCCCGGCCGATCGGGGAGGTGTCGTGGCCGGGCCCGAGGGGATGCCATCCAGCCTGCCGGCGTGGCCCCTGGTCCAGGTCCATCAAGAAGGTCCCTCACCCCCTCCTCGTCAGTTGACCGTCTACGGTCCCCAAGGGCCTTACTGGGGGGCCATCGTCGCCCTCTACAAACAGGATGGGCGGGTTATCGGCCAGGGGTTCACCGACGGCAATGGCCGCCTGGCGGTCTACGGGGCCATTGCAGGAGACACGTTGCGGGCTGCCTCTTTCGACGGGGGGCTGGCGGGGAGCGTCACCGTGGGAACGGCGATGACCCTCAACCTGACGATGGCCCCGGTGACCGGTTCGGCAGTCCAGAGCACCGGTTCGATCCCCCACCTGCGGGTGGTGGCCGAGCCGGGCCAGGACCCCGACCGGATTGACTTGCTGATCTTCCTGCTCGGCTTTGGCCCCGACGCAGACCCCACCGTTGTCATCACGGAGCCGGGCGGGGAGACCGGTTATGTTCCCACCCTGGCCTACAGCCCTGCCACGGGCATCTATAGCGGGGCCGTCTCTCTGGAGGCCACGGCGCGGGGGATGGGGCGCATTCGGGCAGTGGGGAGTGTGGGTGAGCGGCTGGTCTGGTTGCAGGCCACCTACCGGCTGCATCGGGTGACCGGGGATCGAAGCTGGGACCTCTACGCCAACGATGGGAACCTGAGTTTGCACCTGGCGTCCGGCAGCCTGCCGGGCGATGGAGCCTACGTGGTGATCACGCCGCCGGGGGCGGTGCCGGGGCCGCCACCTCAGGGGTTGGTGCCGGTGGGCCATCCCTACGACATCACGGCGTCGGGGGCGTTGGCGAGCCTGGAGCGGCCGGCGGTCCTAAAGCTGCACTACGACGACGCCCTCATCACGTCGTCGGTGAGGCCGGAGGCCCTGGGGCTCTACCGATGGGACCCGGTTCGTCAGACGTGGGTGGAGGTCCCGGCCCATCTGGACGAGGGGCAGCAAGCGGTGGTGGCGCCGGTGACGGCGTTGGGCACCTACCTCTTGCTGGCGTCACCTGGGTCGGGAGGGGAGCCCTTCCAACACGTCCTCTTCCTTCCTTTGCTCTTGAAGGAAGGCGGTCGGTAGGGATTCTTTCGATGCCTTTCGGCTGGTGAGCGAGGGCTACGTTCTCGCTACCTTAAGAACAGTAGTGATTACCCATATCTTGGGGGTGGGGAGATGGGCCGTCCACGAATGGGGCACGAATACACGAATCAGGAGCCGCCCCATTCGTGTATCCGCGAGAAATTCGTGGACGGCCTACCACAGCCCATCCTCTTGCTCACTTATGGGTAATCACCGGTAAGAACAGAGTAGCGGTTGTCCTGCCCCTTTTTCTAGGTTAGAGGCAGGTAGAACCATCATCTCTCCAATTGGCAGCTTCTACAGTTGCCAGCAGAGCTAGTTGCCGCTTGTATTTTTGCCGATGAGCGGCAGATAGACGGGGTGCATGGAAGATACGGGCGCTGCTATGGCCAGCGTGTCCGAGATGACCGACACGCCTGTACCGTTGCAATTGGTGGCTGTCATCCACACCGTGTAGTTGCCGGCCGATGTATAAGCGTGGGCTACGGTGGCTCCGCTCGCCGTCGCGCCGTCGCCAAAGGCCCAGGTGTAGGTGATGGGCGATGTTCCAGCTGCCACTGTCCCAGTGAAGGTCACTGTCTCGTTCTCTACCGGTGTGGCCGGCAACCAGCTAAAGCTTGCACCGGTCACTGGCTGGCATGCGGTGATGACCTCCACGGTGTCCACGTAAAAGTCGTAGACGTTCTCCAGTGCCTCTGGGCTGTTCGGACCGCTGGGAGCGATGGCCGCGAGCAGAGTCACGGTGTAGGTGCCGGGAGCCGTGTAGGTGTGGACTGGGTTCTCGGTGTAGGCAATTCCGCTGTCGCCAAAAGTCCACATCCACTGCACGATGCCTGGGTTGGCGACGGTGGTGTTGGTAAAGACCATTTCCTCGCCCAGCAGGACCGGGCTGTTGGAGGTAAAGCCGGCCACCACACCCTCGACCGATACCGTGGCCGTGCAGACATTGGCGCCGTAGGCGTTCGTGGCGGTCAGGACGGCGGTGTAGAGACCGGGCAGGTTGTACGTGTGGGTGGGATTGGCTGCAGCGCTGACCCCACTTCCGTCGCCAAAGTTCCAACGATAAGTGGTCGGTGAGTAGCCCTCGTCGGTGGTGTTGGTAAAGATAGTGGTCATGCCCAGATCGTCTGGGCTGCTGGCCGTAAAGCTGCAAACCGGCGCATAGACGACAGTCATAGTCACCGGAAGGTCAAGGCTGCTGTTGACCGGATCATCGGTCTTTACGATGAGGGTCGCGGTGTAAATACCACCGGTCATGGTCGGGAAGGCGGTGAAAGTGATGCTGACCGGGACACTGCTGTCGGTGGACACGGTGCCGGCGATGGGGTCTTCGTCGAGCCAGGGAATGTCGGCGCCGCCAAAGCCCTCCAGCAACCCAGTGGCGATGTTCTCCCATAGCTCAATGCCGTCCGGAGTTCCGTCTCCATCGATATCTGCGTCGGTGGTGATGTCGGCAAACCCCTTGTAGACTGTTTGCTCATCGTTCCGCAGGATCAGTGTGGCTTGGCCAACGTTGGGCCCGGGTGTGGTGTAGCCGGCCAAAGCGATGGATACTCCGGACACAGGATCAAGGTATTGCCCGCAGGACCACCTGGCTGGGCAGTTGCGGGTCAACCATTCGGGTGCGCTCTCTGGGACGTTAAAGATGTTGTGGCTCGGTGCCCACCAGTAGACAGGGGGGGCTGCTACGTCGTTACTTACATAGCTCACACCCATCTCGGCATACAGCGGGTCAGTGTTGTCCCACAGCATAGTCCAAATCTCGGCGGCCAGCTTGCCTCCGTCCTGAACGTAAGCCAGCATCTCTGGAAAGCCTACACCATTGGAGTTGTAGCTGGTGTTTTCAAAGATCACCAGGTCCCACGGCCCGCCATTGCTGAGATCGGCTGCAAAGCCAGAGAAATCTCCGTCATAGTGAGCGGTGTAGGCGATTCCCAGCGCCTGCAAAGCCCGGTCCACGTACGTATTGGGAGGCGTGTGGATAAAGTCATCGGCGTAGACCAGCACGTTGAACTGGCTGGGTGCAGCAGGTTCCCAACGGTAGGCGGCAGGGTAGGCTAATTTCTGTTCACCTGTGTTGGTTGATAACGCAACACCTTGTGAAGCGCGGTACAGCCATTCTCCGTGTCCGGCTGCTCGGTTGGTTGTTGGCAACGGCAAGGACAAAGTCTTTGTGGTTTCCCTCATCTCGAAAGCCATGTCCATCGCGCCGTCGTTGCTTAACACCAGCGGCAGCGTCTCCGAGGTGCCGCGCACCACGGTGACCTCCATGAAGGGCGGGCTGGCGCTGCCACAGGGCTTGAGCCAGCGCAGGTCAAAGTCCTGAGTGATCGTCATCTGGCTGGTCACCGCTACCTCGGTAACCATTCCATCCTCGTGGTCGGGATGGGTGACGGTCACGGTCACAGGACTATAGGCCTCGTCAAACCAGACCTGGTAGTAGCCGTTCTCGTCGGTCTCCAACGACCAGATTCCTGTGTAGACAGAACCGATGACGCGCACCTGGTCTACCTCTGCCCACCAGTCCCAGCCAGGGGCGACATAGTGGAATCGCACCACGACCTGGTCGGACAAGTAAGGCGTCAGATCAATGCTGACTGCCTCCCCCGGCCCGGTGGCGTCGTGGTCCTCGTTCCAGGAGAGCAGGTTAGTCCAGGTTGCGCCGCCGTCGGAGCTGACGTCCACTGCAAAGTAGTCACCACCACCTGCAGTGATGTCGTTGTAGGCGGCAACGAAGTCCAGCTTGGCCTCGTCGTAGCCAGAGAGGTCTATGGCTGGCGTCCACAGCTCGGTGTCCATAGTGGTTCCGCTGCCGCACCAGTCACTGTCGGCATCGGCGGCCTCACCATCCCCGCCGGCATAGTTGGGCCGTCCGGTCGTTGCCGTGCTCTCCCACGTACAGTCGCCGCCATTGGTGACGATGGTCCAGCCGGTGGGCAGCCAGGTCTCAAAGTCCTCACTCAGCACGGTCGTGGTCGTGACCGCCGCGTTGGCAGACTGGATGTGGATCTGAGCGCCCTCTAGGGGGTTGGGGTCGGCGTCGCAGTAGCCTAGGCCAGTGACGGTGCCGTTCAGCTTGCCCCAGGTGGGGGGCGCGGTGACGGTCATGGTTACGGGGGCGTTAGGCACGTCGTAGGGAGTGTCGTCCTTGACTTTGAGTTGAGCATAGTAGGTTCCTGGCTGAGCCACTTGACCGGCGTCGAAGGTGACGGTGATGGGCGTGTTGGCCATCGAAGCAACGGTGCCACTGATGGGGTCCTCGCTGAGCCATAGCACGTCGAAAGAGCACATCGTGGTAGATTCGCCCGACTCGAACTGGTAGACGGTTTGCGCCTGTTGATCTACAGCCCACAGCGTGCCGTCGCAGTCCATTGCCAGGCCGGCGCCGCCGTAGTCGCTAAAGCTGGCGACGGAGAACTGACCCAGGACAGCATAGTTGTTGGTCGCGTCCAACACGTAGACTAGGTTCGGGGAAGCGTTGACTATGACGAACAAGTGCTGGGTGTCGGGGTTGTAAGCCAGACCGGCGATGGCTAGGGACACGTTCACCTCGTCCAGCATAGTGCCATCCGAGGCAAAGTGGTGGATCATCGAGTCGTTCCACCCGCCGGCAAAGTAGGTGTCGGTCGTGGGGTCATAGGCCAGGCCGCGCTGAGAGGTGCTAAAGCCGGGGCAGATGTTGTTGCCGGTCGGCGCCAGGCTGACCGGATCCAGTTCGTAGATGCAGTTATCGCCGCCGACATTGACCTGCCAGAGCATTCCGGTGTTCTGGTTGAAGGTTATGTCTCCGGCCCAGTAGCCGATCCATGATGAGGTGTCTATGGCGTCGCCTGTGTTGGTGCCATCGGGCAAGAAGCGGTAATCCAGGTCATCGCCACCGCCAGCCCCAATGTTCCCCAGCCACAAGTCCGTAGCCAGGGTGTTATATCCTAGCCCCCAAGCGTAGGTCAAGCCGGTCGGCCAAGCTTGGATGATGTCGCCGGCAGCGTAGGGTGGAGCTTGGGGCGGATCGAGCAGGGTTAATCCTTCAGCAGTCAGGCTATAGGACTTGGAAGGTTTGACGACGTACAGAGGCGACTCGAAGGGACCGAGAGGACCCCAGCCTTTGTCCAGCTCGAGCAGTTCGTAATTGGCTGGGACCCCGCCGTTGTTGCTCAGCGTAAGGGGAAGGGAGGTGGTCATACCCAGTTCGAGGGTCACTTCCAGAGCTGGCGGTGCGTAAGAGAGCCAGCCGGCCGCCAGGTAAAAGTCCTGGCGTACGGTGTCGCTCTGGACCACAGTGACGCTCGCTACGTCAGGGGCGTAGCCGCCGCTCATTGTGGCGGTGAAGGTCTTGGAGCCGGTCGGGGAGAAGAGGGTGTAGAAGCCGTCGTTTATGGCCGGGTCATTGGGCGTGGCTTCGGTGGTCGTGGCGTAGCTGTCCTCGTTCTCCACCTCGGCGCCGACCAGCGGATCACCCGTGTTGTCGTCGTAGACGTTGCCCACCACTAGGCCACCGGGTAGCGGGACGCATGCTCGGAGGATACTTACGCGGTCCACATAGAGGCCCCGGTACGTGATCGAACCGTCGCTGGTCATACGCCATCGGATCTGGATCTGCTCGCTGGCAGGGACGGTAAACTCATATTTTAACTCCTGCCAGTCTTCGGTGGCCGTCCCGCCCGTGTGCGACCACATCTCGATCCAGGTCGCGCCTCCATCAAGCGTGATCTCGGCGTAAGCATGATCCCAAGTGCTACTTTCGATCTCCCAGGCCTGTTGCCAGGCGAGCGTTGTGTTTTGTCCATGCATCCCATTGAGGGTGATCACCGGAGACATCAACCAGTTGTCGGCGTTATCTCCGTAGGTGTCGTCCAGGTCGGTGCCCCAGCAGCTCGTGCCGTCGGCGCAACCGTCGGGCCAGCCGATCGGTGTGCCCCACTCCCATTCGTCTTCGTCCCCGCCGTGGGTGTAGTTGCCATCATCAGCTTCAAAGTCTTCCAGATAGGCGTAGGACGGTTCATAGCCGGGCGCATTGCAGGTCGCCAGGTCGGCCTCCAGAGCAAAGTTCTCGGTGGCATTGTCCGCCACTGCGACATCACGGTTTTCGGGCAGATAGCCATCCACCCAGGCGGCCACGTCAAAATTGTAGGTGATCCCGGCCACCAGGGTGATGCTGTAGAACCCGGTCTCCGGATTGGTCCAGATAGCGTCGCCTGGATAGCCGTCAATGTCTATACGGGCGTAGAGGGGCCAGCCAGTGGTTGCATCGGTAACGGTGCCGCTGATGACATAGCTGGGCGCTGCGCTCAGTTGAAAGTCCTGGGTGGTGACGGTGCCGGAATAGACTTGCACCCCGGTGGAGGTCTGGGGCAGGTAGCCGTAGGCCTGGGCGGTCACCGTGTAGGTCCCCGTGGGGATGGCGGAGAGCTCATAGGCTCCGTTGGGCGGTTGGCTGTAGGTCACAAAGGTCGGATTAGTCTCGGCTGTTATCTTCGCACCGATGATGGGCGTGCCGCTGCCGTCCTCCGTGACCGTGCCGCTCAGGGTGCCTGTGGGGCCCAGGCAGCTGGGAAACTGGAAGGAAGCGATGCGGGTCTGCCAGGGAGCGGTGCCGACGACTTCGTAGTACTCTTGGGTGTACCAGAAGGTGCAGTCGTCCACTGGGTCTACGGCTATCATACTATAGTCGCCCCACCTGCCGGAGGAGTGTTGTTGATAGCCACTGCCGGCGATGATCTCGACCTCGGCCTGGGGCAGGGTGCCCAGCGGGTCGCCTGCCAGGCGACCCGCATAACGTATGGAAGGGTAGGTATCGCCGCTGGAGACGCTATAGCCCATCGCCATGTTGCCCTGCCGATCCAAAGCCACGCTGCCCATCCATCGGTGGTCGCTGTCCGGGGCGTAGACGCCTTCCTGATACATATTCCAACCGCCGCCATTGTTCCGTAACTCGAACCAGTGGATGCCGGCGTGGTCGATGCCATCCACATCTACCGTGTGGTTGGAGACCAGGGTCTGGTAGCTACCAAAGTTGCGGTACTGCAGGCGGTACATCAACCGGTCTGCGATGGCATCCAGGGCTGTGCCACCTGGCTGGGGGATGCAGTTGCGGGAACCACCGCACATATCGGGGTCTACGTCGGCAGTAGTGACCATATAGTTGGGGGCCCCACCAATGCCAAAGGTCGAGTTGGCCGGTGTGTCCCAGTCCACATGGAACTCCCAGATGCGAAGCGTGTCAGCGGGGTCGTCCAGCCAGTCGCTGTCGTCCCACTCGACAAAGAGGCCGGGGGTGCCACTCGGCGGCAGGGTCCAGCCATCCAGGTCGGCAGGAAGCATGCCTCCGTAGTTGGGGTTAACCCCATACAGGTCAAAGTAGACCATCTGGGCAGCATCGCCGGTGAGCATCTTGTCCCGCTCAAAGGCCCACACACCTGCCCCTGCCCAGGCGAACGTGCTGCCGTCGAACTGGTTGGCCGTCATATAGTAGGCATCCGGCCAGACCCCGAACTTGGGGTAGTCGTTCATCTTGGTTGTGCTGACCTGATAGTCATAGCGGTACCAGGCGCCGGTGGGATCCCCTGTTTGAGAGATGGCGATACACTGGTGGAAATCGTTGGGAAAGTTCAGGGCAAACTGGCTCATTAGCCAGCGGTCGGCGATGGGGTCGTAGAGGGTGATAGGGTCGCCGTCGTTGTTGCTCTCACATATCCCCCCAAAGCCGACCCACAGGGTGTTGCCATCAGCCGGGCCGTACAGCAGGTTGCCGTCCTTGTCCCAGATAGCGAAGGAGAGGTTGACCCACTGGACATAGTGATTGGGGCCAACGTCACCTTGGGTATCGGGCGGCAACACCCCATTGACGTTGTTGATACCTTCAAAGTTTTGAATGGTGGGGGCCATGTTAATCGTACCCGGTCGGTCCTGGAGGATAGGTCCCAACGCTCTACCCTTGGACTGGCTGGCTAGTGCCTTAGGCATGGGCAGGCGCGGGATCTCGCGCAAGACCTCTCCTGGTTTGGGAGGAATTGGTTTGATGCTCGATAAAGGAGGAGAGACGTCGTGTTTGAGCGGCAAGCTCACCACGGGTCTTAGCGCTTGCTGCGGGGCCGTTGGTGTGTTCGTCTGGATCCCTTCCTCACGGGTCATAGATTCTCTTTGTCGAGGAGATGTCTGAGCAATGCTCATCATGGCCGGCAACAAGCCCAATAGTAACATAGCAGTGAACACCAGATTGAATAACTTGCGCCTGTTCATCCTTTTTCCTCCTCACGAACTATGCAGCTGGTTGAAGCGTGATAGTTAGTTGAGCCGGACAGTGGTGCAGGGCCTCGCGAATAATGCATTGTCTAGCGTGCCCGTTTGAGATTGGCCAACGGTCGAAAATGAGCAGTTCGGGCGCAGACCTGCGCGCCGAAGACCCACAGGCTCGCCGCCTGGGTCCCATCGGCGTTGATGCCGGTGATCACTGCCGTGGGCCGCAGCACCAGGTCGGGCAGAAGTCCCACCCCTGCCCAACCGAGGTTGTTCTCCTCATCGGCCTCCGTGATCCCGTCCGTTGGGTCCACGATGGCGTAGGCCTGATGCCAGCCGACAGCGGTCGTCGAAGCATCCCACACCGCCTGGGCCTGCTCCTTGGCACCGGTCTCCAGACTTCCCAAGGTGACCTGAGCTACCACCGGCCCCGTCTCTGGGTTGTTCAGCCGGAGGGCCGCGGGAAAAGTAGCTGATCGTGGGTCAGTTGGGCGACCAGGCTGAAGGCGTTGAAAGTCTCATCATAGGTGGCATAGAAGACATCCACCCCTTCGGGAGAGAACCCTGCCACAGGAGGACGAGGTTGCCCTAAGGGTCCTGGGCGGCAGTGTGGTCGAGGATGGCGGCGGAGCCTTCGACTAGCCTCACGGTTGTGGGCGACGACCATCCGGCTGCCGTCGTGGCGGGCGGCGGTGAGGCCAATGATACCGTTGACACCGGTCTGAAGCACCTGAGGCGCACTCCAAGAAGAGCCATTTCCAAGGGACCAATAGAGGGTATCGGTGTCGGCGGTGGTGCCCATCAGCTCGCCGGCGGGGTTCCTGCGCCATAGGTGTCGGAGTGGCTGTGGAACCAGGGGGAGAAGTGGGGCTTGGCGTCAGTGCGGGCGTTGGGGTAGACGTTGGGCCGCCGCCTGTATACCGCAGGATGACCAGCCCGCTATCTCCATCAGCCACGTAGATGTAGTTCCCGGCTACTGCCACGTCTTCGGCCTCCCCCAGTGTATCGTAGTAGCCTATCTCGATAGGGTTGGTGGGATCACTCACGTCTACCACACGCAGGCCTCCATCCCCAGCGGCGACGTAGGCGTAGTTCCCGGCCACGGCCACGCCTTTGGCACCCCCCGGCGTGTCGTAGAAACCGACCTCAGTGGGGTTGGTGGGGTCACTCACCTCTACCACCCGCAGGCCACTGTCTCCATCGGCCACATAGGCGTAGTAGCCGGCCACGGCGACGCCTACTGCGCTTCCTGGCGTGTCGTAATGCCCTACCTCCGTGGGATTGGTAGGATCACTCACGTCTGCGATCCGCAGCCCGCCATCCTTTCCGGCGGCTACATAGGTGTAACTCCCGACCACAGCGGCGTCAGGGATCCAGCCTGGTGCACTGTAGTAGCCAACAGCGATGGGAGCGGTAGGGTTGCTCACGTTCACCACCCGCAGTCCAGCAGATCCGGCGGCTACATAGGCATAGTTGCCGGCTACAGCCACGCCATAGGCCCGCTGCCCCAGCACGTAGTAGAACCCAACCTCGGTGGGTGCGGTAGGATTGCTCACATCCACCACCCGCAGTCCGTCAGATCCGGCGGCTACATAGACATAGTTGCCGGCTACAGCCACGCCTATGGCATACCCGGGTGTATCGTAGAAGCCGATCTCGGCAGGAGCGCCGGGATCACTCACGTCCACCACCCGCAGCCCTCCACCTCTTCCGGCGGTTACATAGGCATAACTGCCGGCCACGGCCACGCTCACGGCGTTCCCCGGCGTGTCGTAGAAGCCCGCTTCAGCCGGGGCAGTGGGATTGCTTACATCCATCACCCACAACCCATAATAGGCGTCGGCTACATAGGCATAACCGCCACCGGCAGCCACATCCCAGACGTTTCCCGGCGTGTCATAGGAGCCAACCCCGGTAGGATTGGCCGGATCACTCACATCTACCACTTGCAGTCCGGCCCGATAATTGGCCATATAGGCGTAGTCACCGGCCACAGCCACGCTGAAAGCATACCCCATCGTGTAGCAGAAGCCGACCTCCGTGGGGCTGGTGGGGTTGCTCACATCCACGATCCGCAGCCCCCCACTGTCCCCGTCGGCTATATAGGCATAGTTACCGACCATAGCCACACTTCGAGCATCTCCTGGTGTATCGTAGGAGCCGACCTCGGTAGGGGCGGTGGGGTCGCCCACATCCAACACCCGCAACCCGCTGCTTCCGTCGGCCATATAGGCGTAGTTGCCAGCCGTAGCCACGCCTCTGGCACTCCCCGGCGTATCGTAGGAGCCGACTTCGACGGGGTTGGTGGGATCGCTCACATCCACGATTCGCAACCCTCCGTCGTTCCCGTCGGCTACGTAAGCGTAGTGGCCGGCCACGGCTACGCCTACCGCGCTTCCTGGCGTGTCGTAATGCCCCACCTCTGTGGGGTTGGCGGGATTGCTTATGTCCACCACCCGTAGCCCTCCATCTGCCCCGGCGGTCACATAGGCATAATCGCCGGCGACGGCGATGTCTTGTACGTTGGCGGGCAGCAGCGCCGTTTTGCCCACCACGGTTGGGGAAGCGGGGTTGGAGATGTCTAGGATGGTTAGCTGCGGTCCCTCACCGATGTAGGCATAGTGTCCCTGTACAGCCACGGTGTTGATGTAGCCACCGATATGGCCCATCAGTTCCACATTCTCTCCATACTGAGTTGCCCCAGCTTTCCTCGGGGGCCCCGACCCGGCGGTTCTGGGGATGCTCCCTGGGGAATCGGGGGAGGTGAGTTGGGTAGGGTCTGAGATGGCCTCTGGGGCACCCATCCCGGTCGTTGAGATGCTGCCCAACAGTAGCCCTGCGATGATGAGCAGGGTAGCAAGGGAATAACGCTTCATCAATCACCTCCCGTGAGCATATTTTGTCGTGCGGTGGCCCTCTTCAACCAGGTTGCTTGAAGCGGTAGAGGAGCAAGCAGGGTTCTGAAAAGCACCTTATCGAGGCCGCTAGGCAGTATCACGTTGCTTCGACGTCGTCCGCGTGGTCTAGAACCCAACGCGGAGCATTGGGAGCGGTGATCAGGATGTCACGACCTTGAGAGGCCAGGACCGTTCCGTTGACTGCAAGAATGGCTTCCATTCGATACCGTCCGGGGCGACGCGAACCAAAGCTGGTTATCCACTTGGCGGCCGTGTCGGCAGCCAGAGAGAGGGTGAGAGTGCGTGTGCTCAGAACGGTGCTTCCTTGCCGGAGTAAGAGGGTGAGCGTTGCATCCTGAGAGGTTGTGCTGGCGTTCCGTACGTGGACGATAGTTGTCAGCGGCTGACCGGTAGGGACCGCTGAGGCAGTGGATAGGCTGAAGGAGATCAACGCAGGCCTGGCGCTCGTGCTCACCTTGGCGACGAAGGCATCACCCTTGCCATGGTAGGTCAGGTCTGGCCCGATGGTCACAGGGAAACCTTCGTCTTCAGGAGAGGTGGTGCCCCCCACGACGTAGGCATTTCCTGCTTTGTCCACGGCAACGCCGTCGCCTCTATCGTCACCCGGTCCGCCGATGTAACCGCAGTAGTCCAACCCCGTCCCGTCGGCCCGTACCCTGGCTATGAAGGCATCCAGGCCGCCGTTGTAGGTCAGGTCCGGTCCAACGGTCACAGGGAAGCCCTCACTTTCGGGAGAGGTGGTGCTCCCCACGACATAGGCATTTCCTGCCATGTCCACTGCAACGCTGTTGCCTTCATCGTTACCTGGTCCGCCGATGTAACCGCAGTAATCCAGCCCCATTCCGTCGGCTCGCACTTTCGCCACAAAAGCATCCCCATAGTAGCCACCGTTGTAGGTAAGGTCCGGCCCGACGGTTACAGGAAAGCCTTCACTTTCGGCGGAGGAGGTACCACCTGTGACGTAGGCGTTCCCTGCTTTGTCCACTGCAATGCCGTAACCCCACTCGGGGTCCGATCCGCCGATATAGCCGCAGTAAATCAGACCCATCCCGTCGGCTTGCACTTTTGCCACAAAAACGTCCCAGTCGCCGTTGTAGGTCAGGTCCGGTCCAACGGTCACAGGGAAGCCCGCATTCTTAGAGGATCCGGTGTCGCCTACAACGTAGGCATTTCCTCCACCGTCCACAGCAATGTCCCGGCCTGCGTCTCCGTCCGACCCACCGATGTAACCGCAGTAATCCAATCCTGTCCCGTCGGCCCGTACCTTGGCCACAAAGGCATCCCCTCCCCCGTAAATGCCATCGCCGTTGTAAGTCAGGTCCGGCCCGACGACCACGGGAAAGCCTTCACTAGCAGAGGACCAAGTCCGACCTGCGATGTAGGCACTCCCTGCCTGGTCCACCGCAACTCCGTAGCCCCAGTCATCGTCCGATCCGCCGATGTAGCCACAATAATCCAGCCTTGTCCCGTTGGCATCTACTTTGGCCACGAAGGTGTCTCCACCGAAAGTACCGTCGCCATTGTAAGTCAGGTCCGGCCCGGTGGTTACGGGGAAACCCTCATCCTCGGAAGAGGTGGTCCAGCCGACAACGTAGGTGTTGCCTGCTTCATCTACGGCGATACCAGAGCCTTGGTCCCAGTCCGCGCCGCCGATGTAGCCGCAGTAGGTCAGCCCCGTCCCGTCGGCCCGCACCTTCGCCACAAAGGCATCCCCGTCGCCGTTGTAGGTCGGGTCCGGCCCTCCGGCCACCGGGAAGCCCTCGCTTTCGGAAGAGGAGGTCCAGCCCACGACGTAGGCGTTCCCTGCCCCGTCCACGGCGATGTCAGAGCCATGGTCATTGTCCGCGCCGCCGATGTAGCCGCAGTAGATCAAGATGGCAGGGTCGAGCACCAACGGGCGGGTGGGGTCGTAGGGGCCGACGGCGAATTGTACGTGGCGGGTTGCAGGTTGCGGGTCGGCGACCGGAGAAGCCAGGTCGTAAGCCACCGACACAGGCACCCGGCGGCCTTCGATCTCCTGGTAGGCGACGGGGGGCGCGTCGGTGAAGCCGCCGATGGGGGTGGCGACCTCCAGTTGGCCGTCGGCGGCCTGAGCCACCTCCGCACCCCGGTAGGCCAGACGAATCCGGCCCGGGTCCGCCCCCGGACGGACGATGAACTCGTACTTGAGCTCGTTGACCGTGCCGGTGAAGGCCAGGTCAATCCCCGGCCACAGGTCCTTGTAGACGATGCGGCGGTAGGTGGGGATGCCGGTGTGCCATTGGTCAGGGGAGCCCTTGAAGTAGGAGACAACGGCGTCGGCCTTCTCCTCACCCACGGGATGCACGTCGAGGTTGGCGTCCACGAAGTCCAGTTTGATGACCCAGCGGGTGGCGGGTGGCAGGTGGCGAGGACCGAGTGGCGAACGGGCGAAGGGTGAGCGAGGCTCGTCGTCGGCCGGGCGGTGTTCGGTGAGGACGAAGGTGAGGCCCTGGGGGGTGAAGTAGATGGTTTTGTCGTGGCCTTTGATGTAGAAGTCCACCTGTTCGTCCGCCTGGCCCTGGTTCTCGACGAAGTAGAGGGGGAGTTGGTTGAGGAGGGCTTTCACGCGGGCGCGGGTGGCGGTGTCGGGGGGCGTTTGAAGCGCCGAGTTGCCGAGGGCGCCGGGAGTGCCGGGGGAGGGGGCGTCGGCGGCATCGGCGTCGCCCAAGGCCCCATTCGGCGGTCTGGGTGGTGAAACAAAGCTGAGCAGGAGAGCGAGCAGGGTGAGCAGGGTGAGCAGAGCGGATCTTGGGGTGGTCATTGGTAACACCTCCAACACAAACACGCCTTTGCCTTCCATCCCTTGCCCTTGCAGGCCAGCCCGGCTCCCACCGCCAGCAGGCCCAGGACGAGCAGAAGCGAGACCCCAGGACCGGACGGGGCAGCCCCGGCCTCGGGCAGGATGACCACCGAGGTCGGCGTCGGTGAAGGAGCCAACGCCGGCGTCGAGGTCGGCGGGCAGGGCGTCGGCGGAGGCACCGTGCCCGGCGGCACCGTCGGCCGGGGCGTCAACTGCACCCCCACCCCCAACGCCGCCACCCCCCGACCGGGAAGCCCTACCACCAGCAGGCCGGCCAGAAAGGCCATCAGCACGAACCATCGAAGTCCTCTCTTCTCCATCGTTCTTTCCTCCAAGAGCGTTGAGCGTTTGCTAAGCTAACCCTCCCGCAGGTTCCCCCCACGGTCTGAAGCGCGTCATAGGCAGCCTCCGATAAACCATCGCTGTCGCCGGGCACCGCGTGACCTGCGGGAGGGTGACAGCCTCTAAGGTCGAGGCCGGAGAGGCCGGGGTGCAGGCCGGAAGGACTGGTCGAAGCCCTGGTCCTCCAGGGGGAGGCAGCTCTCGCCCAAGGTGACAGGGCAGACGACGGGAACCAAGACCGGGCCGAAGGCGTTGTTGCTCTCGTCCGACTCCTCGACGGCGGCGAAGGGGGAAGAGCCGTTGTAGGAGTCCACCTGAGCGTAGAGGACCTGGTCGCCGACCCGGGTGAAGTAGCCGGGCCAGAAGCTCCAGTCGTCGGCGTAGTCTTGAGAGGTGAGGGTGATCTGGTCGCCTGGGGCGAGGGAGAGGGAGGGGGTGATGAGCCAGGCGATGCCGAACTGACTGCCGGCCTGGTCCCAGGTCTGGTTGGTCTTGGGGGGCATCAGGGCGGGGTCGGGGTTGATGTAGAGGTCCACCCAGAAGGGGCCGTTGGCGGGGGCGGTGCCGATGTTCTCGATGAGGAGGGTGATGGAGGCGGGCTGGCCGGCCCAAAGGGAGGAGGGTTGGACGGTGAGGGAGCGGACGATGAGGTCGGGCAGGGCGGCCGGCTTGACGATGAGGGGGAGGTAGACGGGGTAGACGTGAGGGATCTGCTCGACCAGGTGGATGCTCTGGGCGGTGCGGGCGAAGGGGAGGTTTTCCCCCACGATGATGACGGTGTTGGTGATCTGGGTGCCGATGGGGGAGGTGGGCTGGTTGCGCAGGACGAGGGTCATCGCGTAGGTGGTTTCGATCTGGACGGGGGCAAGGCGTTTCCAGCGGACCCAGGTGGTTCTGGTGGGGGGATGGGGGGTCCAGGAGGGGTCGTCGAGGGGGGGCGGGGCGTCGGAGGAGGCGGGGTTGTCGCTGAAGAGGAGTTTCTCGTCGGGGGAGGCGGTGGCGGTGACGAAGGTCATCTCCTTGGGGAGGCGGTCCAGGACGCTGAGGTGGGCGACGGCGCCGTCGCCGATGTTGCGGTAGGTGAGGGTGTAGGTGACGGTGCTGCCGGGGAGGTAGATGGGGCTGTCGCTCTCCTTGGTGACTTTGAAGACCAGCCTGGCCCGCACGGTGCTGCACGCTTCCTTGGGTCCCGCCGTTGGGTGCTCGGCGGAGCTGAGGAGGGCCTGGTGGCAGATGGGGGAGCGGTCGAGGGTGCCTCGGGGGACGAAGACGCGCACGGTCACGATGCCCCGCTTGTCAGGACCGAGGGTGTCCAGGTCCCAGACGACCTGATGGGTTTTAGAGATGTAGGTCCCACCCTGATCGGCGCTGACGAAGCTGGCGGTGATGGGGAGGGTGGAGGTGAGGAGGGTGTGGGTGGCCGAGATGTTGGTAGGGTTCCAATACTCAATCCCAAACTCGACCTCCTGGTCAGGGCTGACCAGGGAGGGGTAGGCCCAAGTGGAGAGGTAGAGGGGAGGTTGGGGTGGGACGGTATAGGTAGCCGTGAGGATGCCGGAGGCCTGGGGGCTGGTGTACCAGGCAGTGTTGTAGATGAGAGTGCCCTCGGGGAGACCGAGGTGCAGAACCCCTATCTCCAACGTTGTGCACTGATAAGCCAGGGAAGGGATATGCCAGCGGACCCACCGGGTCTCGGAGCCGTAGGGCCCGCTGCCTCCTGAATAGGGCAGCCATCCAGGATCGTCGAGGGGAGGTGCCGCCAGAGAGGGGGTGTAATGTACACTGATGGATACGGTGGGAGCGAAGCACCAGCAGGAACAGCGTGTCGAGGTGGCGTAGGTGAAAAGAGTGTTCGTGGGCACTCGATCTACGATGTCTAGGTCGGTGACGGGAGTTGTGCTCGAGTTGGCAAGCTTTATACGGAAGAAGCCAACTGAGGCGTACACGGAGTATCTGAATTTGTCGGCTTCTAAGGGCACTGTTGGCGTCACCAAAGCGAAGTGGGTCATAGAGACCGTAAAGACTCCTGGATCTAAGGCTTCAGCGAGATTGGTCACAGCTGTGCCCAAGGCGAGGCCGTTATCTGCCTGAACCGTAAGGGTGTAGAGCCGGTCCACACTCACGTGGGGCCAAATGACCTGGTTTCCGGCCAACGTGTAGGGTGGTGTGGCCGTGATTGCCGTCAGCCCGACCGGCAAGGTGTCTGTCATCACAGCCTGTCCTGAAATGCAGCTGCCCTGGAGCTTGATGCAGTAGGTGAAGGTATCCCCTGGGCGGATGTAAGAAGGGCCTTGTTTGGATAGGATGAGGTAGGGCTGTAGGACCTGGATGTCATACTGGGCATCGTCTGAAGTGTTCTGGTCACACGTGACGCGGGCCAGGTTGGGAACGCTTGTTCCTGCTAGGCTTGCATCGGTTGTGATGACCACGTCAACCAGCCAATCGTCGCCTACAGGTAGATAGGGGAACGTCCAAGTGATCACCGAACCGGCCTGACTGAAAGGCATAGTCGCCGTGATCAGGGTGATGCCGGTCGGCAGGGTGTCGGTGAGCACCAGGTTGAAGAGGTCGCTGGTGCCGGTGTTGCGGGTGATCAGTGAGTAGTGGATGGATCGCGCGGGGCATACTTCCCCTGGGTAGATGCTCTCCAGCTGGACCAGGGCCTCGGTGCGGATGATGACAGGGGGGGCATCCGCCGTGATGTGGGTTCCCCCTGCATCCCCAAAGGCCGCCGTGGTCCGAAAGACGCTGCCATCAAGAGGACCGGCGGGAAACCGTACGATGACCATCTCCTGCCCCGCCGTGCCGTCCGGCACCGTACCCAAGGTCCAGATGATCCGACGGGAGGCATAATCATAGGTGTAATCGCCCGTGGCGAACCCGGCCCAGTCGGCCTGGTACTCGTAGCGCACCCCATCGTAGGTGTAGGAGGTCACCGGCATCGTGAAGACCAGGGTGGCGCTGGGGGCGGGAGAGTCGCTGACGGAGTAGTTGACGAAGTAAGCCACTTCTCCCCAGGCTACGGTAGAAGTGGCCTCCACAGTGACGGTCAGGACGACGTTGGCGGATGCGAAGGTCATCACCGGGGAGGTGCCGGGGGCGAGGGCCTCCTGGAGGACGGCATCCTCGCGGGCCTTTGTCTCGGCGGGGAGGCGTGCTCCTTCGGCGGCGTAGATAGAGAGCCCCCACAAGAGGAGGTACACCATCCCGGCGAGGACGACGATGAGCATCATCAGCCGGACAGCCCTAGAAACATCGCGCATTTTCGAGCCCTCCTTCGGATCTATCGCGATTTGGTCACCTTAACGTCTTGAGCGTGGCTAAGGGGGGATCACACCCAACCCGTTGTTAGATTGTTAGATTTCAGGTAAGGTCGCAGTCTCGATGTTGGGCCTCCAGGACGGGGGGGGAATCCAGGTTATGGCCCTTTCGATGTCAACGGCAGGTAGACTCGTTGGGTCTCTCCCAGCACGGCGAAAAAGGCGAGACGGTCCACTTGGGTGGTGATTTGGTTAGTAGCCGTGTTCACCGTGCTGGTAATACCCTGCCGAGACCACTGTTTTGCTTCCTCATTCCACCAGTAGAGGGCCAACGTGCTCTCCATAGCCGTTCCTCTTGCTGCTTCAGTGTATCTCACAGTGATGGTGTAGGGCTGCGCAATCTGAGCTGGCCGACCGGTCCCACTGTATGTCGCTGTGGTCCTAAAGTAGTGGCCGATACCCACCAAATCTCTTGGCAGGGGAGCATCTTTGGGGAATCGGATGGTATGGGTGATAAGTACGGGGGCAGTGAAGGTCCCCGTTGGAAAGAAGTAAGCAGTGTTATCTACTGTAGAGGAGAGAACGCCATTGTCGCTGGAGATGGTGGCTGAGATAGGCAGTGGAGGCTTCAGAATGAGCAGTCCTCCGCTCCCGTCAGCAACGTAGGCGTAGTGTCCGGCTATCTCCACACCTCCGCCTCCTGATGTGGTGTAAGAGCCTACTTCCCGGGGGGATGCAGGGTCGGAGATGTCAATGACGTATAATTTACTCCCAGTGATGAAAGCATAATTCCAAGCTATAGACACTCCCATAGCAAGTCCAGATGTAAAAGATCCTATCTCGCTGGGAGCAGTCGGGTTGGAGACATCAAGGATACGAAGGCCGGGGCCCCCATCGGCGATGTAAGCATATCCCTTGGCCACAGTGACCTCGCGGGCAAGCCCTGGTGTAGCATAGAAGCTGACCTCACTGGGATCTGCTGGATTGGAGACATCGAGGATGCGCAGGCCGGCGCCTATCCAGTGATCCCCACTCCACGTAGGAGCATTGGCGACATAGGCATAGTTTCCCACTACTGCCACGTCGAAAGCTCCTCCCGGCATAGCGAGGAAGCTGACATCGGTGGGAGCTGAAGGGTTGGAGACATTGATGATGCTCAGACCGGTGCCGTAGTTGGCAACATAGAGGTAGTCTCCGTCGAGGGCTGTGTTCCACGCTGCCCCTGGTGTGGTATGAGTGCTTACCCCGACGGGAGCGGCGGGATTGGAGACCTCGATGATATGTAGATCGCCATCGGCCACATAGGCGTAGTCGCCGACCACAGTCACGTTTCGGCCGAGTCCCGGTGTCGTGTAGGTACCTACTTGGATGGGAGTGGTAGGTTGAGAGACATCAATGATGCGCAACCCGGCGCTATAATCAGCTATGTAGGCATAGCCCTTGGACACGGTTAAGCCCTCGGTGTATCCCGGTGGATCATAGGCTCCTACTTCTGAGGGTAAAGCAGGGTTGGAGATGTCAACAATGTGTAGACCACCACTCCAAGCAGCAGCGTAAGCATAGGTGCCGGTCACCGCGATGCCTGCGAGTAGGCTCGTGGTATCGTAAGCACCCACTTCGGTGGGAAGAGCAGGGTTGGAGACGTTTAGGATATGGAGGCCGCCTCCATAATCAGCGATGTAGGCGTAGTTTCCGGCCACTGCCACATCTACCGGGCCTCCTGGTCCTGATGTTGTTTGGAAGTTGCTCACCTCAATGGGAGTTGATGGGTCGGAGACGTCAATAATGCGCACCCCACCCCAGTAATCTGCAACATAAGCATATCTGCCGACCACTGTCACATTTTGGGCGTGACCGGGCGTATCATAAGATCCTATCCTCCTGGGGGTGGCCGGATTAGAGACATCAATGATATGCAAGCCGCTGTCGTAGTCCGCGATGTAAGCATACCTTCCTGCTACGGCCACGCCCAGAGCAGTGCTTGGTGTTGCGTAGAATCCGGCTTCTTTAGGAGTGGCTGGATTAGAGATGTCAATGATGTACAGGCCATCCTTATAGTCCACGATATAGGCGTAGCTTCCAGCTACGGCCACTCCTTGAACTATCCCTGTTGTGTCAAAGATTCCCAACTCACTAGGGGCAGCTGGATTAGAGACATCTACGATGCGTAAGCCTCCCTGGGCGTCGGCAATGTAAGCATAGTTGCCTGCTATCGCTATATCTTGGACTATGCCGGGTAATACCTCAGTCCGTCCGAGAACGATCGGAGCGGTTGGGGTGGAAACTTCCAGAATCGTTAACCGTGGCCCCTCACCGATATAGACGTAGTCTCCTCTCACGACTGCAGCGAGGGTAGAACCGCCAATCTGGCTTACGAGCTCCACATTCCAAGCATCAGAAGAAGAGGAACGAGCTGTAACAAACATACCCTTATTGCCTGCTATACGACCGGCATGTCCGGCGGTGAGCACGCCTGGCAACAGTGCTAGTACCAACGGTACGGCCACCGTTAGAAGAATCATTCTTACGCGAGTTAACATCCTTCCCCCCGTTTGTAAACGAATAAGGACCTGGTAGGTCTTTGCGGCGGCTGCTTCTCTGACATAGGTGATCTGGTTGCCTTGGGCAAGAGGCGCAGCCCCGTCCAGACCTGCCAGGTCCAGCCATTCAGGTGCGCTGTCGGTTGTGCTGAGGTCTATCCCTGCCGTTGCCTCCTTCGCCTCAGGGACAGGTTCCCTCCGACCAGCAGACCGCCGCCGATGAGGAGCCCCAGAGCGATGGTGAGCCCCTGCGATTCACTGCCGGCGACGGGGAGCAGGAGGGGGGCTGTGCTGACCAGACCGAAGTTCTTGTCCAGGACCTGCCAGTTCCCTGCACCGAGCCAGATGTCTGTGTAGAGGGTTGGGCCGCTGGCAGCATAGCCCTCGGGCACGGTTACCCGCAGTGTCCAGTGGGCCGAGTGTATTCCGACAAAACCGAAAGTACCATCTTCTCCAGATCTCAGGGGGATTTCAAAGCCGCCATTAGAGATCGCGGTGACTGTAACGCCAGCAATGGGTGCCTCTCCGGCGTCATAAATGCCATCCCCATCGGCGTCGAGAAAGACCGTGCCTCGGATTGTACCCGACGGAGCACTGGCCGCTCCTCCAGCGCTCAACTCCACCTGCATCAGGTCGCCATTGCTGGTCCAGCGAGCGCTGTCCGGACCAAGCTGGACCGCAGCCTGACCATTCATCGTGAACGTGATGCTATCGCCAGGTTCGGCGCCTTCGTCTTCGGGTGTATTGGGATCATCCCGGTAGCAGGCCAACAAGCCGTAGCGGCCCGGCGTGTGGACGACAAACTGACCACACAACGTCCCTTGAGGATCGTAGGCGGCAATTACTGTTCCTGCCGGAACAAGCTCCCCGTTCCAGGTGGTGTTCACTCCGTAGAAGTTGACCCACTCTGTAGTGGGACTGACCTGGGCTCCAGATCGGGCCCAGGCAGGAGACAGGCTACCAACAGCGAGCACGACCAGCACCGTGATGATGCGGATGCCGGTGTGCATAAGCCCGTTCCCTATCTTCCAGTGTGTCATACTCCCTCCTTACGGTAGATTCTCTCCCATTCTTCGATGCACCTTTGTGATTACACGATATTGCTTTTGAAAGAGAGCGGACTCCCTTTCTTGAGGATTGAGAGCACGCTTTTGCCCGTTCCGAGCCAGCTCCTTACGGAGTTCGCAGGATCAGGGGGATGTAGACCCGGAAAGGCGCTGCCCCAATCCATAGGTTGACTTGATGACGTTCTCCAGGGGCTGTCCATATAGGCTGGTCAGGACCGACCGCCAGGGCGGGCTGGCCGTTGATATAGAAGGTCAGCCGATCACCCGGAAGAGCTCCCTCATCCTCCGGCGTGAGCGGGTCGTCAGCGTAGGCCGAGAGCACGCCGTAAGTGCCTGCACGGCGGATCTGCATCTCTCCGATCTTCACACCATCGGGATCATAGACGGAGATCGTCGTCCCGATTGGGGCCGGCTTTCCATCCACTAGGACCTCAAAGCCGTAGAAGTTGACCCACTGGTTTGTTGGATTGATACCAGCCGCCGATTGAGGCGCGTTCGGGGGGAGGGAGGCAGTAGCTATCACCCCAGCGTTGTTACCGCTGGGATAGATCAAGGTAGCTGGTGCAGTCATATGAATCCAATAGCCCCGGAAGCGCTCCATCGTGTGGAGGGTGTTCATATAGCCGGGCAGATCCGGGTAGGAGGACATTGCACCCTGATCATAGCCTAAAACGGCTGTGTACAGACCCTCTATCGAGCGGAGGGCATCGGTGATGGTCATTGAGGCATTGGGTAGGTAACTCACCAAGTTCCATCCGGGGCGTAGGCTGATGGGAGTGTTATCAGGCACCTCAGGGCCAACGACAGGCAGCGTCACAACGGCAGTGCTCCGAATCCAGTAGCCATGGTAGGGATCCATCTCCTGAAGGGTGTTGATGGTATCGGGAAGTTGGGGGTAGTAACTGTATCCCTCGCCATCGAAGCCCAGCACGGCCGTGTAATTGTTGGCAATCGCGTTCATCACGGTGGCTACGTCGGTATCGTGAGGCATTACATCGAAGGAAATCAAGTTCCACGCTTCCTGCAACGTGACGTTGACCGTGGTGTCGGACGATGGTGTGCCTGTGACGTTAAAAGCCATCTCGGCCTGACGGACGAAGGCTTCACCGCTGGTTGCCTTGCCCTCTGCCCGAACTACGAAGGTGTGGGTGCCCTCGACGTAGGTCTTGGGATACGCACCAGCATAGACGCCATCGGCTGCGGCCCCATCCTGGTGCGCCCCATCGTCATAGAGGTTAAAAGTGTAAGTGTGTCCCGTCGGTCCGGTACCAACACCCACAACGCGGGCCGTGGTGATCGGTTCCGTATCGGCCAACGTGGCGCTGAGGCGAATGATCCCGGCGATGGGATAGGTCCTCTCATCGGCGTAGAGACGTAGCGTCAGGTTTGTCTGGCCGCTCACAACCAGGGAGTAAGTATCTATATCGGCCTGGTCTGTCCCCGCCACGCCAACGGCCCGCGTGGTCGAGCTACTGCTGAGCTGGACGATCCACTCTCCCACCAGGGGACGCTCCACGTGATAGTAGGCAAAGGTGGCACCGGAGACATATCGGACGGTGGGATCGCTGGCTGCTACTGTTGGGTCCAGAAGGCTCCCATCGGGACGTATCAAGGTCATCTGGATGTGGGTGCTCGCCTTGTTCCACCCCACGGAGAAGACCGCTTCGGTCACCGTTGAATCCACGATGACGGTTTTCGTGACGTTTCCGCCGGGGGAGATGTTGCCGGACAGCGAGATCAGTGTCTGCTGATTGCGCACGGTCCCGGCAATGGTGTTGTAGATGCGCTGGAGTTGACTGGCATCGGGGGCATAGCTATAGGTTCCTCCGGTCCGTGAAGCGATCTCCAGCATTGTTGCTTCATCCGCATCGGTCCCCAATCCAATGGTGTGTACGGCGGTCTTGCTCTGCTCAATACGGGGCAGGACATCCCACCAATCGGGAGGCGTATTGTGCCGGCCGTCGGAGAGCAGGACGATAGCCCAAGGCTCGTCGGCAGCGCCATACTGCTCCAGTTGGTCTTGGGCGACCTCAAGCCCGCCCCCAATGGTTGTCGTGCCGCTGGGGTAGAGGGGCGTGATGGCCGCTACAATGGCCTGGCGCACGGCTGCTGTGACCGTTGTGAGGGCATACTCCAGCTTAGCAATGGTCGAGAAGCTGACCAGCCCCAGCTTATCACCATCCACCATCAAGTTCACAAAGAGGATGGCTGCTTTCTTGGCAGCCTCCAGTTTGTTGACGCCGGGGATGTTTGTGCTTCCGGACATGCTTCCTGACCGGTCCAGGACGACGACGACATCCACGTTCTGGGCAGGGGCGTATTTGACCGCCTGGACTTCTGTGTCACTCTCACCGGCAGCACTGACCATCAAGTCATATAACCCGTTGGCGCCCAGTGTATCGGGGGGAATGACCTCAAGGGCGTATTCATCACTCCCCTCCCAGACGACGACGACATAGGCGGGTTCTCCACCGACCTCGACGGTAAAATCACTCCGTTGCAAGCCGTCAGCGGGCTTGGTCACACGGATAACGATCTTCTGGGGACTGTGATGGGGACCGGCGTAATCCGGATCACTCTGTGTTGGTGATAGAATGTCCAGGGAACGGAGGGTTTGGAAGGCGAGATCCGTTGAAGCCACCGTTAGGCGACTTGGCATCATCGGGAGCAACAGGAGCACACTGCTCGCGATGAGCAACCATCGGTAAGCTGTATTCCTGATTTGCATTTGTTCCTCCTATTCACATCCTTCACCCATTGTGGCCTATCTGCCTAAGTAGAGGGCGGCACTAGTGGCCGCTCCCTACTTGACTGCGCAAACGAAGCCGTTGGTCCATCGAGATCCTCTTCCGCGATGTCAAGCCGTTCAGCGGCCTGGCGGTGTGCCGGTGTCGGGTTGATCAAGCCTTGATCCCCCACGGCGCCTTCGCAATGATCCCCTTCGTCGTACTGCAGCGGTTGCGCCGGCACCCGAAAGAAACCTTAGGTAAGGTCGGTGAGGGCAAGGATCGCTTGCAGCGAGAACCGATTACCGGCGGAATGCCTGCCTCCGCTCCCGTGCAGGGCAGAGTAGCTACCGCTCAGTTGCTAACCGCGTAAATCCTGTCATTGGACTTTCCCTTCGCCTTCTTTCGGTTGAGTGAGGGCCTCCTGCCTCCGGCGGGCCAGCTCGGCCACCCATCCCGTCGGGGGATCGGTCTGCGCCAGGCCGATGGCCAGGGTGTACTCGGCGCGAGCCCGTCCAGGCTGCCCCAAGGCCCGCCAGAGGTCCCCCCGCCTCACCGCCCGCAGCGCCGGCGGATCGTCCGCCGCCGTCCGCTCCACCAGCGCAGCCAGTTCCTCCCATTGCCCTTGACGTGCCAACAGATCACTCAGTTCGTTCACCGCCTCCCGCACGATCGCTGTCAGCAGAGGGGTCTCGGTGGGCAGGCGGGTCAGGGGCCGATAGAGGTCGGCGGCGGCATCCCATTGGCCCGCCTCTCGGCAGGCATCGCCGGCCTGGAGTGCCCAGCAGGCCACTGAGGCCATATGGTTGCCTGCTCTGTGCCGGACCGCCTCGTCCACCATCGCTTGCAGCCGCCGGAAGACCCGGACGGCCTCGGCCGTCCGGCCGGTGACTAGGAGCCCTCTCCCCAAGGCGGCCAAGGCGTCGGGGCGATGGGGGGCCAGAAGGACGGCCCATTCGTACTGGGCGATGGCGGCTTGCCACTGCCCTTGGGAAGCCAGCGCGTCTCCCAAGGCCAGCCGAAGCCTCGGCCAGCGGGGGGCCAGGGCGACGGCTCGGCGCAGGGCCCTAATGGCGGTCTCGTAGCGGCAGGTTTTGAGGGAGAGAAAGCCGCGATAGTAGTAGAGGTGGGCCAGCGGGACCCGGGATCGGTCCAGGCATCCCGCCGGCCCTCGCGGTGCAAGGACGTTCGATGGATGCAGAAGTTCGTTGATCATCGTGTGCCTGTGAAGGTATCAGGAAGGTCTTGTGCTCCCCCGGCTCCGGCGTTTCCGGCCGGAGCCGGGGTAAAGAGACTTCGTTAGAAAAGAGCCTTTCACCCGCAGAACGTTACGACCGTTGACCCAGCTCCTGGGTCTTCAGTCGGCCTGGAGGCGTAGGATGAGCAACGCTTCTCCGGTGGCTACATAGGCGTAGGCCCCGGAGACCCAGATGTCCACAGCGCGGGCCGGATGGTGGGCCACCTCCCTGGGACGGCTTGGGTTGGAAACGTCCACGATCCGCAGCCCCTCCTCCCAGGCAGCCAGGTAGGCCAGGGGGCCGGCCACGAAGAGGCGTTGCGTCCAGCCGGCAGGGGCCTGATACCCCATCTTGAGGTATCCCACCTTGCGGGGGCGGGTTGGGTCGGTGATGTCCACCACGGCCAAGCTGTAGAGGTAGTAGCGGTTCGCTATGACCGTTGGCAGGTCTCGCTCCACGACATAGGCGTAGGGGGCGGCAATGAAGAGGCCGGCAGCGTAGAGGTTGAGATGTCCCACTTCACGAGGGGCCGTGGGGTTGGAGAGGTCCACGACCCACATCCCTCCGCCCCCGGCGGCCACATAGGCGTAGGAGTCGGCGATGGCGATGTCGGTGATCTCTCCCTCGAGCCTGAACTGAGCCGCTTCGTAGGGGGTGGTCGGGTCCGCTACATCTACCACTCGCAGGGGCTTGCCCGTCACATAGGCGTAGGAATCGGAGAGGGCCAGTTCGTTTTGGATACCTCCGAAATCGGTGCATCCGGCCACGCGCGGTGCCGAGGGTTCGGAGACCTCCACCACGCAGAGGCCCAGCCCCCAGGCACCGACGTAGGCGTACCCATCGGAAAGGATGATCTCTTGCACGTCGGGCGTGAGGGGGCCTTCTCCCAGGCTGGGGAGGTCAACCTGCCCGATCGTTTGGGGGGTGGCCGGATCGGAGATGTCCACCACGACCAGCGAGGGTCCAACGCCCAGGTAGAGGTAGTCACCTCGTGCAGCCACCGCTTGGACGTTGCCCTCGACCTGCCCCACGGGTTCCACACCGGTGACAGAGGTCAGCGGAGTCGGGGTCAGGGTGAATGTTGGTGTGGGGGAGGGGCTGGGAGTGGGTGTAGGCGTTGCGGTGGCGGTAGGCGATGGCGTGGGGGTGAAGGTAGGGGTCGCGGTGGCGGTGGGCGACGGCGTGGGGGTAGCGGATGGCGAGGGGGATGGCGTGGGAGAGGCGACGAACTGAGCGATGATGGCCGTTGCTTCCGGGATCACCTCGGAGCGGAGGCAGCGGTGCAAGGCGAGGAGCATAAGGCCGGCTGTGGCCCAGGAGAGCAGCGCGATCAGCCCGCTGCACCCGAGGAGCAGCCGGCCGATGGGCTTCAGTTCCCCCCAGAAGCGGATGGCACGTCGCATAACATTGCCTCGATTCAGGTCACTCGATGGACCTGGATATCTGGTCTTCGTTTACCGCACCTCGACTCCCCTCAACTGAATGACCAACATTAAGAGGACTGCTCGCTTACCGATCCTGCAGTATCAGCGGCAGGTAGAGAGTGTAGTGTATCTCTACAGTGAAGGTGGCCAATGTAGAACCGACGTTCCCCAACACGTCTCTTGCTGAGACCGTTATTGTGTGGAGACCATTTGCCAGCGGTGTTGGGGGCAAGTAAACGAGCTGTCCCGTACTGGTGATGTAATCCGCTGCCACAGATCGCCCATCCAATCGCATCTCCACTGTGGATGGGTCAACTCCTCCTCCTGTATCCACCACCAGAGCGCTGATGAGGGGTAACGTGTTGTTGTTGATGCTGCCGTCTGCCGGTTCCAAGATGGTGATCTGAGGTGGGGTGACATCGTACCCGAGAGCAAAGGTGCCCAATTGGGTGATGGTGGCGGTGAATACGTTACGGGCCGTGTCTGAGATTGCCGTCAGCGGTTGCCAGTTGCTTTCCTCTGGGTTCCAGCGGAACATCCCGATCGCGTGCTCATTCACTCCCGCAACCGCTTCATCGGTATAAGTGATGACAAGGGTGGCGCCGGGGCTCAGGGTCAGAGTGTAAGGCTGGAATGCGTAGATACCACCGATCACGAGTCCCTCACCAGAGGCCGTAACGGTTGTCGGGCCTAGGTTGAGGGCTGTGCTGCTCCCAAGCCTGGTAGGTGCCCAACCGATGGCGGTGATGGTGATGGGCTCTGTTTGCTGTATAGGTCCTGTCCGTAGGTCAGGATTCGTTGTGTGGAGCTGTGTGCCCGGTGGAGCAATGATCTGCGCGCCACCTTGGATGATGCCGTCCACCGTCCGGGAGATAGCGCTGATGACCCAGCCTGCGCCCGATGTTACTTGTTTCCAAACCCAACTAAAAGCGTCTTGCACCAGGAGCCACAGCCCGCCCATAGCGTTGGTGGACAAACTTTGCCAGGACTTGCCAGGGCGGGAGACGTAGGCATCGGCATTATAGGATTCGGTTCTGTAAGGATGGCCGTTGATGAAGACGCCCCGTTCTCTCACCAGGCTACGTACTTTCTTGATTTTGAGGCCCGGCCCCAGGCTGATGTCAATCCCTGCTGTCACGCTCAAGCTGATCTCAAAGCGTGTTTCGGCCCCATCATCTACTGTGATCTCGTATTCGGCATATCTCAGACCTTCCAACAGGGTGTTCAGTTCCTCGGCCATTGCTGAGGGCCCTATCTGGAGCGGATCGGTGTCGATTCGTTGGGCAGCGCTCAGCAGACGGATGATGTTTACTAAACGAGCAAGACGGTCATCACCCAGGGAATTGGCGGGGATAATGAGCTTAAAGGTCACTTCTTCCTTTAATACATCGGTAAAAGCATAGGGATTTCCCTCACCAGTAAACGAAATTTCTAACCGCTTTAAGGCGTTGGTGTCACTGTCAAAGATGAGTTCCACCTTAGCCTTTTTAGCTCCGTCACCGATGGTGCCAGCAAGCTTGTTCCTGAGGTCCCCGATCTGCCAGGAAAGCAGTGACCAATTTATCTCGTGCTCGGATTCATAGCCCAATCCCCACTCGTTGCGGTCACGGTAGTCGGTGAGGGTGTTCATTTGCACGACGGTCACGCCCACATCCACCAGGTCGAAGCCCAGGATGCGCTCTTCCCAGGCGAGGCCACTCCGCTTGATGCCCAAAGAGGCGCTTGCGCCCACGTTGGCCTGAAGCGGGGTGATTTTGCTCCCTAGCCCAGCTTGCTGGCGAGAGATGTAATCCCGATAAGGCGCTCCACGATCGAGGGACAATTTTAAGAGCCGCATAGCAAGGGGTTGTCCAGGGAAAGCCTGTCCGATGCTATCAATCACCGAAGCTAGTAGGAAAACGCCCGCGGCCTTGCGGTCATTATCTGAGTAGGGGTTGGAGAAGCGTGCCTGAGTACTGCCGATGGAACGAATGGCCCACTCCGATGTCGCTGATGCTCCTCCTTTGATCTTCAAGATAAGGATATTTACTTCTCCCTCAATCCCTATGCCGCCACCGATGCCAACCTCGTCACTGAAGTCCTCTTTCATCGAAACAACGTCATCTGAGGAGATGTTGGGGTCGCTTTCATCTAGCTTGAGTTCCATGCCACCTGAGGTGGTATATTGCAGGTAAGCGATAAGGCCGGCAGAGATGCCACCTTTAAGCTTTGTAGACGCTCCATAGCTCCAAGCATAGGAATAGCGCCGATCGGTGACCTGAACGGGAAAAGCAGGCTGCCCAGCGGTATCATAAGTTTGACCTCCGTAAGTCACGCTTTGAATGCTTACCATGTAGCTTCCGACACCTCCTAGAGAATCAGCGGCAATGGTGGCGGTGAAGTAGCCTTGAGCATCAGTGGTGGCGGTGCTGCCAGTGCTGAGGGTGATAGTGGCATTGGATATGGGGTTGTGGGTCGAATCGAGCAAGCGGAAGTAGCGGTAAGTTGTTCCGCCTTGCATAACAGTGTTGCTGATGGTGTGAGTTCCGGGATACACTGGGAGGATAAAGGGCCCTGATCCACTCTCTGCCCATATCCTGGCCACGAAAGCGTCTCTGTAGCCGTTGAAGGTCAGACTCGGTCCAATGGTTACTGGGAAGCCCTCGATGGGGGAGGAGTCGGTTGTGCCCACAACGTAGGTATTTCCTGTCCCATCCACGGCGATGCCGTAACCGTAGTCAGAAGCTGAGCCGCCAATGTAACCACAGTAGTCGAGCCTTACTCCGCCGGCCTGCACCTTGGCTACGAAAGCGTCCTTGTAGCCACCGTTGAAGGTCAGGTCCGGCCCGACGATCACGGGAAAGTTCTCGCTAGGGGAGGAGTGAGTCGTGCCTGCGACGTAGGCGTTCCCTACCCTGTCTACAGCAATGCCGAGACCTTCGTCCCAATCCAACCCGCCAATGTAGCCACAGTAGTCGAGCCACCTCCCGTCGGCTCGCACCCTGGCGACGAAGGCATCTTTGAGGCCGTTAAAGGTCAAGTCCGGCCCGACGGCCACGGGAAAGCCCTCACCGGGGGAGGAGTAAGTTGTACCCACAACGTAGGCATTCCCTGCTCCGTCTACGGCAATACCCCAGCCGGAGTCCTCGTCTGTCCCACCGATGTAGCCACAGTAATCCAGCCCTGTTCCATCCGCCCGCACCTTGGCGACGAAGGCATCTGGCTCATCATCATCATCATTGAAGGTCAAGTCCGGCCCGACGGCCACGGGAAAGCCCTCGCCGAAAGAGGAGTAAGTTGTGCCCACGATGTAGGCATTTCCTATCTCATCCACGGCGATGTCCCAGCCCAGATCGTTGTCTATGCCACCGATGTAGCCACAGTAGTCCAGCCTTGCTCCATCCGCCTGCACCTTGGCGACGAAGGCATCCGAATTGTCATCACCATTGAAGGTTAAATCCGGCCCAACGGCTACGGGGAAGCCCTCGCTTTCAGAGGAGTAGGTTCGGCCCACGATGTAGGCATTCCCTGCTCCATCCACGGCGATGCCCCACCCGGAGTCCTCATCTGTCCCACCGATGTAGCCGCAGTAGTCCAGCCTCGTTCCATCGGCCCGCACCTTGGCGACGAAAGCGTCCTTGGAGCCATTGAAGGTCAAGTCTGGCCCGACGGTCACAGGAAATCCCTCACTAGGAGAGGAGTAAGTCGTGCCTACGATATAGGCATTCCCTGCCCCATCCACAGCGATGTCCCAGCCAGAGTCTTCGTTTGCACCGCCGATATAGCCGCAGTAGTCTAGCCCTGTCCCATCCGCTCGCACCTTGGCGACAAAAGCATCTGGGTCATCATCATCGTTGAAAGTCGGGTCCGGTCCGGCGGACACGGGAAACCCTCTGCTTTCAGAGGAGTAAGTTTGGCCTACAACGTAGGCATTTCCTGCTTCATCCACGGCAATGCCTAGGCCATAGTCACCGCCCGTGCCACCGATGTAGCCGCAGTAGATCAAGATGGCGGGGTCGAGCACCAACGGGCGGGTGGGGTCGTAAGGGCCGACGGCGAATCGTACGTGGCGGGTTGCAGGTTGCGGGTCGGCGACCGGGGGGGCCAGGTCGTAAGCCACCGACACAGGCACCCGGCGGCCTTCAATCTCCTGGTAGGCGGTGGGGGAGACGTCGGTGAAGCCGCCGACGGGGGTGGTGATCTCCAGAGAGCCGTCAGCAGCCTGGACCACCTCCGCACCTCGGTAGGTCAGACGGATCCGGTCCGGGTCTGCTCCCGGACGGACGATGAACTCGTACTTGAGCTCGTTGACCGTGCCGGTGAAGGCCAGGTCAATCCCCGGCCACAGGTCTTTGTAGACGATGCGGCGATAGGTGGGGATGCCGGTGTGCCATTGGTCAGGGGAGCCCTTGAAGTAGGAGACGGTGGTGTCGGTCTTCTCCTCGCCCACGGGATGCACGTCGGGGTTGGCGTCCACGAAGTCCAGTTTGACGACCCAGCGGGTAGCAGATTGCGGATGAGGAGCGGTGGGTGGTGATGAGGGGTTCAGTATGTTGTCTATCCCGACTGTGCTGTTCGTTTCAAGGATGGTGGTGAGGACGAAGGTGAGGCCCTGGGGGGTAAAGTAAATGAGTTTGTCACGACCCTTAACGTAGAAGTCCACCTGTTCGTCTACCTGTCCTTGGTTGGGGATGAAGTCGAGGGGGAGGCTATCGAGTAGGTTCTGAGCATGGGCGCGAACGGCTTCGTCCACGGAGGCTGTGCTCTCATTCTGTCTTCTGGCACCCTCTCCTTGCTCGCTGGGCGGGAGTGGAGAGAGGGTGGCGATGGAGCCCTCCGAGGAGGAGCGGAGTCCCTCTGCTGCTGTCACCAACGCGGGCGTAGAGACTGGCTGAGGCTTCCGCGCTGTCAGTGCTCCGCTCGCAAGCAAGGCCAGGACTAGCAGGATAGGCAATATGCTGAAAAATTTTCCATCTCCCTTCATACTTTCACCTCTCGCTGTGGATTTAGGTATTTTGATGCCCTTAATCCTCCGCAGGTTGGGCAGTGCCCAGCGATAAGGGTAGCTCACCGGAGTCGGGTTCAGGGGGTTTCTCAGACAGTCCCTCTTGCCCGCCATTGGCATCGCCAGGCCAACCCGACGACCACCGCCAGCAGGCCCAGGACGACCAGAAGCGAGACCCCAGGACCGGACGGGGCAGCTCCGGCCTCGGGCAGGATGACCACCGAGGTCGGCGTCGGCGAAGCGAGCAGCGGCGGGGCCGGCGTCGGTGAAGGAGCCAACGCCGGCGTCGAGGTCGGCGGGCAGGGCGTCGGCGGAGGCACCGTGCCCGGCGGCACCGTCGGGCGGGGCGTCAACTGCACCCCCACCCCCAACGCCGCCGCCCCCCGACCGGGAAGCCCTACCACCAGCAGGCTGGCCAGAAAGACCATCATCACGAACCATCGAAGTCCTCTCTTCTCCATCGTTCTTTCCTCCAAGAGCGTTACTAAGCTAACCCGCCTGCAGATTCCCCCCACGGTCTGAAGCGCGTCAAGGCAGCCTCCGATAAACCATCGCTGTCGCCGGGCACCGCGTGACCTGCGGGAGGGTGACAGCCTCTAAGGTCGAGGCCGGAGAGGCCGGGGCGCGGGCCGGAAGGGCCGGTCGAAGCCCTGGTCTCCCAGGGGGAGGCAGCTCTCGCCCAAGGTGACAGGGCAGACGACGGGAACCAAGACCGGGCCGAAGGCGTTGTTGCTCTCGTCCGACTCCTCGACGGCGGCGAAGGGGGAAGAGCCGTTGTAGGAGTCCACCTGAGCGTAGAGGACCTGGTCGCCGACGCGGGTGAAGTAGCCGGGCCAGAAGCTCCAGTCGTCGGCGTAGTCTTGAGAGGTGAGGGTGATCTGGTCGCCTGGGGCGAGGGAGCGGGAAGGGGTGATGAGCCAGGCGATGCCGAACTGACTGCCGGCCCGGTCCCAGGTCTGGTTGGTCTTGGGGGGCATCAGGGCGGGGTCGGGGTTGATGTAGAGGTCCACCCAGAAGGGGCCGTTGGCGGGGGCGGTGCCGATGTTTTCGATGAGGAGGGTGATGGAGGCGGGCTGGCCGGCCCAAAGGGAGGAGGGTTGGACGGTGAGGGAGCGGACGATGAGGTCGGGCAGGGCGGCCGGCTTGACGACGAGGGGGAGGTAAACGGGGTAAGCCTGGGGAATGGGAGGAGGAGTGGGAGTTGATTGGAAAACATAGCGCAGTTTTTCTCGGATGGCTTCCTCAAAATCGGCGAACGAGCTGATCACGCGGACGAAACCAGGTGAGTAGCTTCCAGGTGGAATAACAGTGCCGGGCTGGGGGTAGACCAACGTTGCCAGGAAGTCCACATCAGCACTCGTTCCAACGGCTTCAGCATCCAGTTCGTCAATCCCGGCGGCTACAGCTGCATCCCGTGCTGCCAAGGTGGCTGTTCTGTCGGTCGGTTGTCCATCTGTAGACAAGTTAATGACCTGGTGGCGCGCGTCGGCGAAATGAAGCGAACCGGTGATCTGGGCTGTACACAGGTCGATTCCGGCGTCCATAGGTGTACCATTACCACCTTGCTCCAGCGCTCGGATGGTGGCAACGACGCTTGAAGCGGTCTGGGGACTGTCAATGACCACGGCCTGGACTTCTACCCGGGCACCCTCTGGATCAGATGTACCGAATTGAACGAGGCTGAATTCAACGGACCCATCTTGGGGAACCACTGAGGGATCCCCAACAGCATTAGCCAGGCCGGTGACTTGAAGGGCGAAGTCATCAGTTGAGATGCTTCCGGAGCCGTCCAAGGCAATGCAAAGCTGGTGCTCTACTTTCCCTTGAGCCTGGGTAGCCTTCCATATCCCTATGAATAAGTAGGTCACTAGCACAGCGCCCAGCAGGCAGATCAAGGGTGGCCTCCTCATTTCCAACCTCCTCACACGTTCCTTGAAAGGGTACTTTGCTGACCGAGTAAGCTATTTCCAGCTTCGTACTAGAGTTAGGGGGCTGAAGGCAAGCATAGGTTTAGGGTAACACGGTGCTAAGGTGGAGCATCCCCACCCTGGCACCCTCGTTGTATGACAATAAGTTACGGAGTTGTGTACCGGATCGCCGACCGGTTGGTGGGAGGTGTCCCCGTGCCGTTACAGATGTATTGCTGGGCAAGCGTACCCGTGGCGTTCTCCACACCTACTGTCGCCGAGTCGGTATTGCTCACAGATTGGTACTGCAGGGTCGCTGAGTGGTCACTTCTCAGAACAATCTCGAACGTCTGGTAGTCAGCAGTGCCGTACTTCCTGACACGATACCATTCGATGACGACAGTATCGCTGTCAATCTGTTTCACGTAAACATTGCCATTACTGCCGCCCGTGGGTGTCAAATCGTCCCAGAAAGCGTAGATAGCGTTGTTGGGAGCGCTGGCGCTGGGAATGCAATGGTTTCTGTGAGTAGCGTATCCCGAGCCGAAGCTGACGAACCCGTTTGAGGACACGTACAGTCCCGTATAGGTGTTGCCATAGAAGCTAAAGGCGAACGGGAGGTCAACGTATTCATAGGTGTCATCACCATTTGCCACGATGGTGCCGCCGGCAGTGGCATCGAGCCAATTGTAGACAGCTCTTCCGGCAAGATTGCGAGTCACCATAGGCAGGAAAATCTGATGGATATTCGGGGAAGGGTTCGGAGCGATGTATGTTGCGATGTCCGATTGTCTGGTGAACGCTTCACCTATATTGGACGTACCGCTTGCCGATGCGTAGAAGGTGTAAGTCCCCGGGTCGAATGTCCCACCGAAGGCGTTAGCATATACGCCATCGTCGGCCTCACCATCATCGTGTAGACCGTCATCATACAGGGTTACCGACGTGGTCCTTTGGGTAAATCGTGCTTGAATCTCGGCAGCCTTTGCCGGGTCGGGTATGGTGTCGCCGTTGGTCTCGACCCACTGGCTCGACCTAATGGCGTAGGCGGCCTGAGAGGGTGGTTGGATTGAGACGGTCACTGTAGCGTCCAAGATAGGCTGATCATCCGACAAAGTCGCGATAAGCTTGATCGGTTCAGTCGTGAGGTAGCTATCGCGGTCAAGGTAGAATCGCATGGTCAAGCTCGTCTGGGCGGTGACGCGCGCCACATAGGGCTCACCCGAGGTCAGAGTGGTGTAACCTTCCTCTTGAGATGTTGAGATCAATCCTCCTGTGACTTGCATTTGCCACACACCGACGGCAAGGGCGGGTTTCTTGATGCGGTAATACCGGTACGTTGAACCCGCTACATATTCAAGGTTCGGGTCACTTGCGGCGACTGTGGGATCAATGATATCCCCATTCGGTTTGCGGAGTTCCAGGTCAAGGGTACTGTTGCTATCAGACCAGCTTATGGAGAAGGTTGCCTCGGATATCGTTGAATCCACGACGACATCTATCTGATCTGTTACCCCCTGTTGGGCAATGCCTGTTATGGCGAGCAGGGTCTGGCGATCAGCGACTGTACCAGCAATCGTGTTGTAAACTCTTGAGAGTTCCTCCGGGGTGGGAGCGAAGTTGTAGGTACCTCCGGTCTGGGAGGCAATATCCAGCATCAAAGCTTCGTCGGCATCTGAACCAAGTCCAATCGTATGCACCACTGTCTTACTGGCCTTGATGGTAGGTAGCACATCTATGACATAGGGCGTCCTGTTTTCCAGACCGTCACTCAACAGAACGATGGCCCAAGGATGGTTCGCATTACCTCGCGTGGATAGCTGTTCTTGGGCACGCTGCAACCCGCCGCCAATGGAAGTCATATCTCGGCTGTAAAGCGAATCAATAGCGTCTTTAGCCCATGTTTTGGCATTGGCGTTACTTTGGCCTATCGTCACATCATCAATGTACCAGCCATCGTACGTTGTGCTGGAGTCCGTTGAGAGCCGGAACCGGACAAGAATGTACTGCCCTTTGTAGTTGCTGAGGTCCAACTCAACTTGATGCCAGGTGGGATTGATCCCCGTGAAAGTAACTAGGTGTATCCAGTTACTGCCACCATCGGTGGATACTTCAACATATCCTCGATCATCCCACGGCTCAAGTTCATACCGGTGCCAGAAGCGGAGAACCGGGGTAATAATCGTACTAGAAACACTGATGGGAGTAGCAGTCTGTAAAGAGATGTTCAGGTTGTTCTCGTAGTTGCCGCCTGGACTATCCGTCCATGCGTGAGAGGGGCTGAAGGACGAAGCCGTCGTTAGTGCCCACGGGGTATCAGCAATCCAGTTGCTTGTGCCTGCTTCCATATCATCGTGGAAGGCAGGAGGAACAGAAGGGGGGGGCTCAATCGTGGTCAGGGGAAAGTTCGTTTCAACCAGGTCGTCGAAACTCACCACGCCGACCATATCGCCGTATTGCATCAGGTCCACAAACTGCTTGGCGGCTTCCTTGGCTGCTTCCATTTTACTAGTGCCCATGCTTCCTGAGCGATCAATGGTGAGAACTACATCTACGTTCGCTACGTCGGCAAACAGGACAGCTTCTTCTTTAACATTCCAGACCGAGGCTGCAGGGATCATAACGGAGAGATCGTAGCTACCGTTGGCGGGGGGCGAGGCCGGCATCACTTCAAGCACGTACCGATCACTCCCTTCGTAGAGAGTCAGAATCCGGGCCGGTTGTTTGCCGATCATTACTTGGAATTGGCTTGTATCCAGTCCACCTCTGGGCTTGGTGGTCTCTATGACGATTTTCTGAGGGCTGGATGCCGGGCCTGCGTAAACTTGTCCATCTCCTCGCGGCTTCAAGATGTCAAAGAGCATCTCAGATACCAGCGAGTAATCTTGAGGCCCCTGTTGCACGTCCCATCCCCAGACCCATATCTCCCATTTTCCAGGGGGCAGACCGGTTGGATCCGATACAAGCACCTGTTCTAGGTTATCCTTGTCATTCCATCCGGTCGTCGCATCAAGGGTCGGAGTCATAGGTTCGAGGACCCATGCGTGATACGAGTCCCCGTTCGGATCAATCACTAACAAGTCGAGATCGTTGATCAGGGTGGAGTTAGCATTTTCGACCGCAGCTGGGTCGTCCCATGCCAGGGTGAATTTGACCTGGGTAGTCCCTGTCATAACCCATACAGAAAAGACATCAATCTCGTCATCCACGTCAATGGTGTCCTGCCGAATTGCCTGCGCACGTACCAGGTCTACAGCGGCTTTCGCATCAACCAAGCCGTACCCAGAAGCGTAATCAGGGCCTGGATTGTACCAGCTTGTTCCATCGTTCAGGTCGTGAGCCGATTGCACCAACAGGGCCTTGACTGTGGAGGGCCAGGGATTGTCACCATACGTCCTACGGTATTGCTCAATCAGCAGTGCGCTGATGCCTGACACGACGGGCGCGGCCATTGAAGTACCACACATCCCACCGTATCTGTTTCCCGGTAAGGTAGACCAGATCGTCCGTGTATATACATTGTTGTCTCTGATGGGCTCCCTCTCACAGCCGGGAGCGACGACTTCCGGTTTCAGGCGACCATCGTCTACAGGTCCCCAACTGCTAAATGAAGTCATACTGTCGTCCTCGGAGTTAGTGGCTCCAACCACTATAGTGTTCTTCGCAGAACCCGGTGGTGTGACAGTATGGTAGTTGATGAAGGGCTGGTGGGGATCCATTCCACAGTCTTCGTCATCCCGCTCATTGCCTGCGGCGAAGATTATGGGAATACGCTGCTCAGTGACGATGCGGTCAAAATCGGGAGCCAGATAGCGATAATCTCCGTAATCACTACAATTACTAATCCATATTGAATAGTCTCCGCAGGGACCATTGCCAATATACGTATCGGCTATACACCGTCCCCACGAGTTCTGGGATAGGTCAATGTGGTAAGTTTGGATAGCCTCATTGTAATCATTGATTGGGTCGTCGAAATCATAAGATACAATAGCGACGTTGGGTGCTATACCACGCCATTGGCGATCGGTTCCCCCTGCAGCCTGGCTTCTAGCTCCGTTACCACCCATTGTTCCAGCCACGTGGGTGGCATGATCAGCAATAGGGTAGTGCGTTCGGCTGATGACTCGTGAGGTGCCATCAGGGCGTTTGAAATCATCGTGGTTCCAGTCCACCGCGCCGCCGTCCCAAATACCGATGGTTACACCTTGGCCGGAGAGGCCATAAGGCACAGCTTGTATCTGGTTAGCATTGACTGCGGCCCGAATACCGTCGTTGCTGGTGGTCGGCGGCGGGGGCACCTGATCTAACCAGCGTACTACATCCTCCGATGCTATAGCACGGATTTTGTCGGGTTCCAGGAGGATCAACACTTTGTTTGAGTGAGTGATTTTGCCCTCTATGATCCCGCCATACCGGGTGATGATGGGATCAGTTGCTTCTAGGGAAACGTCGTCAAAGAAACTCACGGCCAGTCGGACATATCCATCCTCGGTAACGGCCCAGCTGCCGATTCGGCCGTCCCATATGTCTGCCGGCATTTTGTCTTCGGGTCGAATGATCCCAGCCCATCGTACGATGTCTGCCAAGGCTGAGCTTGCTAGCTTTGTTGTCAGGTCATTGACAGGTGCTGAGGCAAACCAAGCATTGTGCGGTACGTAACTGAGCAACTCGATTCCCTCCGAGCGCAGCTTGGCCAGGTCATCAGGTGTAGGAGCGTCATAAAGTTGTAAGAGCATGTGGATACGTCCCTCTTTAGAGCCTGCCATGCGTATTTCGCTTTGGACGAGGGCTGGTTCAACGCCTGCCTGAGGCGTGAATTGGCGAGAGCGCAATGAGATTTCGTAGGGTCTCTTTATAGGCGGGTGTTCCCGCTGGAAGAAAAGGGAGGCTGATTTGATTTCTTGGCTGGAAGCATGTTTAGGAAGTGAGAACAGTCCAGCCAAGCTGATCAGGGAGATTAGGACAATGATCCCACTAAGAGTATTGAATTTGCGGTACACTTCTGCCCTCCTGGGGTAAAATGGTTTCTTTTGGAATTTTGGCGTTTAGCCTATTGGTGCGACGTTGAGCCAATGATCATGACACGCTTGCCATCTCCTCACACGATTCCTGCAGCCCTAGCCGTTCAAGTCTACGTCAAATCTCCCCAGCTACCGGCGCAGGATCAGCAGGCCGCCGTTTTGCGCAGCGACGTAGAGGTCGTCTCCGACGGCGATCACCCGCGCCGCTTCCCCGGCCACTGCGTAGGTGCCCACCTCTCGAGGACGCGCCGGGTTGGAGACGTCCACCACCCGCAGGCCCCCCTCCCCCTCGGCGATGTAAGCGCTCCCTCCGACTACGGCTACGTCGTGGGCAGGACCCGGCGTGTCGAAGGACCCCACCGGCCGGGGACGGGCCGGGTTGGCGACGTTCACGATCCACATCCCCCCATCCTGAGCGGCCACGTAGGCGTAGTCCCCGGCCACGGTCACGCTTTGGGCCACTCCTGCCTGGGCGGTGCCTACCGCCCGAGGGCGGGTTGGGTTGGAGATGTCCACCACATGCAAGCCTGAGAAGCCGGTCGCCACGTAGGCGTACCTTCCGCGGACCGCGACGTCCAGGGCCTGGTCGAAGGTCTCGTAGGTGCCTACCTCGCGAGGATGGTCTGGGCTGGCAATGTCCATCACCTGGAGGCTCCAGAAGCCGTTAGCGACGTAGGCATAGTTTCCCGCCACGGCCAACCTCCAGGCAGGGGCGGTCGTAGAAGATCGCCCTACCTCCTTGAGATGGGCCGGATCACTTACATCCACTACTCGCAGGCCGGCATCCCCATCGGCCACGTAGAGGTCGTCTCCTGCCAGGACGATGGCCCTGGCGTATTGGGGCGTGTCGTCAGAGCCAACGACGACAGGACGGCCGGGATCGGAGAGGTCCACCACCCAGAGGCGACCCCCATACTCGTCGGCCACGTAGGCATAGTTCCCGGCCACGGCCACGTCACTGATCCGGTCCGGCCCGTCGTAGAACCCTACCTCCGCCGGCCGGGTCGGATCGGCGACCTGGATCACCCGCAGGCCGGCCCACCCATCGGCGACCAAGGCGCGGTCGCCGGCCAGGGCCACGCGATGGGCGAGCCCCGGGGTGTCGTAGGTGCCCATGGGCCGGGGCCACGCCGGGTTGGAGAGGTCCACGATCTGCAGCCCGTCCCAGGCAGTGGCCAGATAGGCGCGGTCCCCGGCGATGGTGACGCCCCAGATGAACCCCGTTCCCTGGTAGGCTCCCACCTCGCGGGGGTGGAGCGGGTCGGCGATCTCGACGACCCGCAGGCCGGCCCAGGAGGCGGCGACGTAGGCGTGATCGCCGACCACGGCCACCCCCTCCGCCGGTCCTCCCGTGTTGTAGAAGCCGACCTCCTTCGGGTGGGTGGGATCGGCGACCTCCACCACCCGCAGGCCGGCGAAGTCGGCAGCGACGTAAGCGTAGTCCCCGGCCACGGCCACATCCTTGGCCTGCCCCGGCGTCACGTAGAGGCCCACTTCGGTGGGGCGGGTGGGGTCGGAGACCTGGACCACCCGCAGCCCTGCCCTCCGGTCGGCCACGTAGGCGTAGTCCCCGACCACAGCCACGCCCCAGGCATCTCCCCCCGTGGCGGAGGCTCCCACCTCCGTCGGTTGGGCCGGGTCGGAGATGTCCACCACCCGCAGGCCCCCCTTGCCGGCTGCAACGTAGGCGTACTCCCCCACCACATCCACGTCCCGCACGAAGCCAGGCAGTGGAGGGGTCCTGCCGACCACCTGGGGGCGCGCCGGCTCCGAGACCTTCAGGATGGTCAAGCCCGGTCCCTCGCCGATGTAGGCGTAGTCTCCCTGCACAGCCACGGCGATGGTGGTGCCGCCGATGCGCCCCACCCATTGGAATGGCTGGCCTGGGGCCGGGGCAGGAAGGGGACGGCCCCGGTCGGCCGGCGCAGCTTTGACCCCGCCAAACCCGCCACCCCGGTCTCGGGGCCGTTTTGCCGTCTCGCCCTGCTGCCGGGTCTCGGGGCGGATCGTGAGGGTGATCGGGACCAGGGCCCAGGTGGGGGTGGAGCCTTGGACCAGCCGGTCGGGCTCCCCGCGTCCATCGGCGGGGATGGTCCAGATCCAGCCGTTGTCCACGTAGGCGATCCGCTCCCCATCAGGCGACCAGGCGATCCATCCGTTGTATATCCAGGAGTCGAGGAATGAGACGTCGGGGGCGGTCAGACGCACGCGCCGCAGTTTGCGGAGATCGTTGCCATCGGCGTTGATCGTGCAGAGGGTCGCCTCGTCGGAGAGATTGCCTGACTCCGAGAGGTAGAAAGCGATCTTTCGGCCATCGGGGGACCAGGCAGGAGCCCGGATCGGCGGACCCCATTCGGAGATCCCTCCCCCTTCCCGCAAGGCCAAAATCTGGCGTCGGTTTCGGCCATCGGCGTCCATCACGGAGAGGGCCGTGGTCCACGAGGGGGTGATCTCAACGAAGGCGATCCGGCCATCTACGGGGGAGACATCAAACTGGTCTACTTCCTCGGCCGAGGCGATCTCCACCATCTCCAGGGTGGAGAGGTCCACGTAAGTCAAGGGGAATCCTGGAAGAGGGATAGCGCCGGCGCCGCTGAACCATTGGACGAAGAATCCTCTGCCATCATGGGACCATCGTAGGCGCATAAACTGAGGGGAGCCAACCCTGGGATTTAGCGGCGCTCGCCATACCGTCTCCCCGGCTGCTCCGCCCCGGCGGACGATCCTGACCTCTCCTGAGAAGGTGTAAGCGACGTGCCGTCCGTCCGCCAGCCAGATGGGGTTGTTCCCTTCCTGGACCAGTTGCACCGGCCCGTTTCCTCCCTCGTCGGTCACCCAGATGCCGTTGGCCGTGTAAGCGATTCGGCTTTCCCACACAAGCGTAGGAGGAGGGGAAGTCGGCGTTGGAGAGGGCGTGGGCGTGGGGGTGGGCGACGGCGGGAGGGTGGGCGTTGGCGTGGATGTGGGGGGCAGGGCGGAGGGTTGGGTCGGTGGGATGGTCTTCTGGGCGACGATGGCCGTGGCCTCGGGAGGCTGTTCCTCGAGAAAGGAGCGGCCCAGCACAACCAGGGCGAGGCCGGCCAGGACGCAGAAGAGCAGCACCGCCAGTCCGCTGCACCCGAGGAGCAGTTGGCTGATAGGATCGAGACCCTTCCAGAAGCGGATGGTGCGTTGCATCACGTTCTCATAAAATCCCTGCGATTCGTTGCTTCTTCTTCCGCGATTTGGCTGCCATCGCTGGACTTGGTTATCCTGATGGCTCTCCCTCCGTGGGCAGCGTTGTGAGGGCCTGGGCCCATTCCTCCAGCGCGCCGGCGAAGACGCCGGCCACGAAGACCCCCGTCAGTGCTAGAACCAGTCCGCCCATCGTGATCCAGAATCCTCCGGCAGGGGTCATAGAGACGGAGATGCCGGCCATCTTGACCCTGATGCCCCCCACGCTGGCCTGCAGGGCGATCAGGAAGGCGCAGCCCAGGCTGAAGGCCGCGCCCAACAGCAGCAGCAGGCTGCGGCTCGCTGCCTGGGCCGAGAGCTTGATCTTCCACAGCGGGCGGACGACCATGACCACACTGGTAACGAGGGATAGGATGAGGAGGAGAAGAAGCAACCATAGCACCAAGGAAAGCAGGATCAGCACGGTTGCTATGGGAGCTGCCCCGCGGAACTCGGCTCCCAGCAGTTTCAGGCCGACGAGCAGGCTCTGCAGCGCGATGGCGGCCCCACTCCAGGTGCCTGTGACCTCTCCCAGTCCCTCGAGCTGGGGAACCAGCTCGGCCAACTCCTTCATCAGGTCCTCGGAGACCCGCAGGTTCAGCGCGACCCACGGGAGCAGGTAGCCGAGGAGTCCGAACAAGGTGCCCAGTCCGCTCAGGAGGACGCCCAATAACTCGCCGGCCCTGCGGGCGAAGGTTGGGACGTCAATCCAGGCCCGGCCTTCACGGTATTCGCGGCGGCTCACCCCGGGGATGCGGACGGCCCCTACGCCCAGGGTGTAAGCGGTTAGCCCCAGGAAGCCCAGGAGGATGGGCACCGCCAGGCAACTGAGGCTTAGGCAGACCGTCGTGGTCCCTCCCATCGTGTACCTCCTTCCATACATCCACCTCAGCAACAAGCTGATGCTTGGGCTGATTGGTGCTGCAGTGCTCTTCTTACCCAGGGCTGGGCTCCTCCCTGCGGAAGGTGGCCACGTAGTAGTTGACGTAAGTCTCCTTCGCACCGAAGAGGGAGGCAAGACATCCGGGCTGAGTAACGACCCCCACCGTGTCAACCCGGTAGAACTCCCAGCCCTGTTCAGCCAACTCGTTGGCAATGGACTGCAAGTAAATGGCGGCCTCCTGACCTCTCTCTTCCTTGGCTTTGACCACGATGGTTGGGGGGAGCTGGACCATCTTGTAGCGGTATCCCATCTTTCACTCCTTTCTGCCCCCTACAAGGGCTAGGTTTAGGTGTCACGCTCCTTGGTATTCACTCGCATTTTCCTGCTGTTATCTTCTCTGTTGCTCCACATGATGGACACTGGCGGCCGCCGTTACTCCCGTGGCAATTGTAGCAGTAGTACCTTAAGCATTTCGAGCATCTATAGACGTGGAACCACATTCCTCGAGAAGGTTTTCTCCCGCAACCAGGGCATTGAGAGAATTTCTGCATAGCTCACCTCTCTTTCATCCCCATAAATCTGAGCACGGCTTTGCTTCAGCCTGGCCCCCATATGCTATGTAGGAGCCGCCCTTTCTCTGCCGGAACGTGGGAATAAGATGAAACCCAACCGGGTTCTCACACGCTGGGCAGGAGGTGTTCTTCCCGCACTAGGGCGTAGAAACGAGTCCTGCGGAACCCAAACCTGTGTATGGCCTGATCACGCCGGGCCTGGGGGGAAGGATGAGGAGTGGAACGGAGAACGATGTGGGCGATTTCGGAGGACGACAGACAGTGGCGTTGGGATGCCCGACGTTGGGTCTTCCACCTAAGTTTACAGTTTTGGAAAGGGCCAAGTCAAGCGAATTTGACCAAAGGTTGACCGAAACGGCCCTATTCTCGGCCGTTGCCCTCTCGCGCCTGAAGCTCCGCCTGCCAGATGACCCTCGCCAGCCGCTCCCGCGCCGCCTTCAGATAGCGAGTGTAGGTGCCTCCCGTGATCGCCAACCCCAACCCCCGCAGGTAAGCCTCCACCTCCCGGCGGCTCCGGCCCTCGATGTACTTCTGACAGAGAATCAGGTACTCAATCCACTCCGAGGGAGGAGGAGTGGGAGGACCAGACCTCGTGTTGGGACAGAGCGCCTCCACCTGCCTGACCAGGAAGCCCCGCAGGACCTCGGCCCGCTCGTGCACGGAGTTTCCCATCGGAGAGGTTCCCCAGGTCCGGGCCAGGGCCTGGAGCTCCCGCTGCACAACGGCGAGGGTGAAGAGCCGGCTCTCGGCCAAGGCTTGGTCCTTCCAGAAGGTCGCGTGGCGGAAGAGACGATGGATCTCTTGCCGGATCACCTCGTAGGAAGCGACCCGCCGGGCCTCCTGGGCGATCTGGGCGAACTCCGCCTCGGCCGTCTTCAGGGCCTGCTGGGGGTTGGGGGCCTTCAGGATCTCCCGCTGCAGCCGGGTGAGCCGCCGGCGGTACTCGACGAGCCAGTGGGGGAGGAGCGCCCGGTCCAGCAACACCCGCCCCCAGTCGAAGAGGGTGTGGGTGAGGATCACCAGGCCGATCAGCGAGGAGACGGCGATGGGGGAGACAGAGCGGCCACTGATCCAATAGGTCAGGTGGAAGGCCAGGAGGTAGGAGGAGACGGCGATTGCCGTCCCTGTGAGGGCGTGGAGGAAATCTTCCCAGAGGATCTGGTTCCGCACCAGCGCCCCGTAGATCACGATGCCGCGCATTATGAGGAGCAAACCTACGGTGCTCATCAGGTCGCCGATCTGCTCGGGCAGGGGTTCTGACCGTCGGGCATAGGCGACTATGAGCATCGTGATGGCGACGGCTACAAGCGAGCTGCCCAGCCACAACCACTTGAATCCCTGGCGGCACGGCGAGTTCTTCGGGCTCCCTCGGTACAGGCGGAACAACAGCGCTGTGCTGATCCACATCGTGCTGGGGTAGTACACTCCATACAGGTAGAAGGTCGGCTTGTTTGCAGGAACGACGTAGGGTTCAATGGAAGAGCCCGGTTGAACCCGATGGAAGCTCCAGATCAGCTCGGTGAAGGTGCCGGCCAAGGCGATGACGATGGCGTAGAGTAGAAGGAGGGGAAAGAGCACCTGTTCCCAGAGCGGGGGGCTTCGCCATTGGCCCTCTTCGGCCCCCAAGAAGACAACGACCTGTAGCCAGAGGATACCGGTGATGGGAACGCCCCACCAGGATGCTCTATACCAGAGGAGGTACTCTTCGGCGGTGGACGCAACGCTTTGGATGGCCGTACCGAACATAAAAAGCGCAGCCAGTCCCATCGCTGTGCTCGTCAACAGTGACGGCAGGTGCCACCGCCAGAGGGACTGGCTCTCCTCCCGACGGGATGGCAAGTCGCGGGTGAGGAGGTAGAGGCTAAACCAAAAGAAGAGGCCGGCCGCCAGGTTCTCCAGCCAGAAAAACACCGTGTACGGCATCTTCAGCCCCCTCTGTTGACGGGTCGGGTGGAGGGCGGGTCCGCTCAGCTCCCGCCGATTCCCGCGAGGTGAGAGATCGTCTGGATCATCGGGGCCGGCATCGGTGTTCGCGGCGGAGAGGCGGAGGATGTCTGTCAGGATGGGCCCGGCATCGCCCGGACGGACGGAGGGACGTGCGGGGGACGACGGACGCGAGGTTGAGCAGGACAGTGTGACGCCGGAGACCTCCGTCCTGGGCTCCTGCTACGATACTACCACAGAAAAACTGCGGTGGACTACGGATTTTGTTCAGGTTGGTGTAGTGGACTGCGGGAGAAGGGCGAAAGCTTCAGAAAACTGCGGAAAACTTCGGAGAACTGCAGAATCCTGCGCAGTGCTGCGGGAAACTGCGGAGACCGGCGATACGAGGAAGCTTGACGGCTGGCCTTTCGCCGAAGATTGTGCTATACTGTCGGCCCACCATTCCTATCGCGCGGGTACCTATAGCCTACCTCCCGCAGGTCACCGGTCGAGGGCGCTTTCAGCCCCGATGGGCTATTTGAAGCACGATTTCGCGTCGGCAACGTGCCTAACCTGCGGGAGGGTGAACAGTTACTCGCGCGGAAGCGTCATGCACAAGGAGGAAGCGATGCGGCGCTTTAGGGGGCTTCTCATCGGTCTGGGAATCCTGCTGGTGGTCCTGGTGATCGTGGGGCTGGCTTGGCGGACGGTGATCCGGCGCTCCTGGCCGCAGACCAACGGCATCGTCGAGGTGCCGGGGCTCATCGAGCCGGTGGAGATCATCCGCGATCGCTGGGGCGTGCCCCACATCTACGCCCAGAACAGCCACGACCTCTTCTTCGCCCAAGGGTATGTCCACGCCCAGGACCGCTTCTGGCAGATGGAGTTCTGGCGGCGGATCGGTAGCGGGCGGCTCGCCGAGATCCTGGGGGAGGATGCTTTGGAGAAGGACCGCTTCATCCGTACCCTGGGCTGGCGGCAGGTGGCCGAAGCCGAGGTGGCGCTGCTGGATGATGAGACCCGGGCGGCGCTGGACGCTTACGCCCAGGGGGTGAATGCCTACCTGGAGGAGCATCGGGGCCGGCTGGGCCTGGAGTTCACCATCCTGGCCCTCAACGGCACCCGCTTCGAGCCGGAGCCCTGGACGCCGGTGGATTCGCTGACCTGGGGGAAGGTGATGGCCTGGGACCTGGGGGGCAATCGCAAGATGGAGCTTCTGCGGGCCCGCCTGATCGCCCAGGTGGGCCTTGGCCGCCTCCACGATTACCTCCGCCCCTACCCGGAGGACTCGCCGGTCATCGTCCCCTCGGAGGTGAGTTGGCGGCGGGAGGATGTGGCCGGGCTGGACCTGCTGGCCCGACGGTTGGGTGAGGGGCTGGTCCTGGGCCACGGCATGGGCATCGGCAGCAACAATTGGGTCGTGTCGGGCGCGAAGTCGGTCACCGGGATGCCCCTGCTGGCTAACGATCCCCACCTGAGCATCCAGATGCCTTCCATCTGGTATGAGGTGGGGCTGCACTGCGGGGAGCGGTGCCCCTACAACGTCGTCGGCTTTTCCTTTGCCGGCGTGCCCGGCGTGATCATCGGCCACAACGGGCGGATCGCCTGGGGGGTGACCAACGCCGGCCCCGATGTGCAGGACCTCTACGTGGAGAAGATCAACCCCCAGAACCCGGACCAGTACGAGTACCAGGGAGAGTGGGTGGATATGGAGGTCCGCTACGAGGAGATCCAGGTGGCGGGCCGGGAGGAGCCCCTGGTCATCAAGGTGCGCAGGACCCGTCACGGCCCCATCATCAACGACGTCGTTCACGGCCCCGACGAGGCGTGGGCCTACGGCTGGCAGCCGCTGGCCTTGCGCTGGACGGCGCTGGAGCCGGGCACCCTCCATCAGGCGGTGCTGGCCCTGGACCGGGCTCAGAACTGGGAGGAGTTCCGGGAGGCCCTGCGTTTGTGGGACGTGCCTGCCCAGAACTTCGTCTACGCCGACGTGGAAGGGAACATCGGCTACCAGTTGCCGGGGCGCATCCCCATCCGAGCCAAGGGGGATGGGAGCATGCCCGTGCCGGGCTGGACAGGGGAGTACGAGTGGGTGGGGACGATTCCCTACGAGGAGTTGCCCTCCCGCTTCAATCCACCGGAGGGGTTCATCGTCACGGCCAACAACGCGATCGTGGACGCGGGCTACCCCTACCTGATCGCCCGGGAGTGGGCTGCCGGCTACCGGGCACGGCGGATCACCGACCTGCTGATGGCCCAGGAGAAGTTCTCGGTCCGGGATTTCGCCCGCATCCAGAACGACAGCTACAACCTCTCGGCCGGCGAGGTGTTGCCTTATCTCCTGAGCCTGCAGCCGGAGGAGCCGGAGCTGGCCGAGGCGCTGGAGCGGCTGGCCGACTGGGACCTGCAGATGCGTCGGGAGAGCGTGCCGGCCGCCATCTACGCGGCTTTCTGGACCTTCTTGATGGAGGACACCTTTGCCGACGAGCTGGGCCAGCGGCCGGGAGGCGGGGACGAGGAGATGGTGGCCATCCGTTACCTGCTGGAGCGGCCCGACAACCCCTGGTGGGACAACGTGACCACGCCGGACCGGGTGGAGACGCGGGATGAGGTCCTGCTGCAGGCCCTGGCCGATGGAGTCCGATGGCTGCGGGAGAGGCTGGGGGGGAAGATGGACCGGTGGACCTGGGGGCGGATCCACACCGCCACCTTCCGTAACCAGTCCTTGGGGAAGTCGGGCATCCGGCTGATCGAGGGGCTCTTCAACCGGGGGCCGGTGGCGGTGGATGGGGGTACGGCCATCGTCAACGCCACCTCCTGGAGCGCTCGGGAGCCGGCCGAGGTCGTCGGGGTCCCCTCAATGCGCCAGATCGTTGATCTGAGCGACTTTGAGGCCTCACTGTCCGTTCACACCACCGGTCAGTCAGGGCATCCCTACCATCCCCACTATGCCGATATGATCCCCCTCTGGCGGGATGGAGAGTACCATCCGATGCACTGGGAGCGATCGGCCATCGAGGCGGATGCCGAGGGGGTGTTGCAGTTGGTGCCGGTGGGGGGCGGAGAATAGGCTGCCGGCGTGCTCATCGCTTTCGCCGACGCTCTCCGGCCTTGGAATCCTCTGGGCCCGGACCCTCGGTCCGGGCCGTTTTCGTGCCGTTTCCCGCCACCTCTCTGTTCGCCTCTAACCGAATTCCAACCAATATCTTACCAAATTCTAATGGCATCGGTTTTCGCTCCGTGATAGGATGGCGTTGTACCCGCAGATCGTACCTCCGCCGCACTCCCCGTACCACGCTCACCTCCGCACCCAGAGCGCGGGTTTTCAGCTCCTCTCCGTAGAGGAGACTCGCCGAAGTCCAGTTCTGAAACTTGCCCTGCACCTGATCCGCCAACGGAGAGAGCCAGAGATGGCTCACACGGTGGTCTTCTGGCTGGAGAACATAGCGGCCGGCCTCTTCCTTTGGTTCAGCCTCTACCTTCTCACTCGGGACTTGCCGGCCCGCCGGGGGGAGACCCGATCCCCTTGGTGGTGGCACTCACCGTCCCTGTGGGCCGGTACAACGATGGGACTAGTGGCGCTTTTCATGTTCGGCGTGGCCATCCGAAGCACGATGCCGACGGTTGAGAAGTACATCCTCTGGCGTAAGATGACCTGGTGGGGTATGCCCATCACCGGCGCCCTCTGGCTGCGCATCATCATCTTCTTAGGCGTCGAGGAAGGCCGCTGGAAAAGCTCCCCGCTGTGGGAACAGGTGCTTTTCCCTATCATCCTGCTCTACGCCTTCTTCGTCGCCCTGGCCGGCACCTTCACCGAGTTGATCTGGAGCTTTCGCGGCACCTATTCAGCCTTTCTCCTCGAACCCTTCGTCATCCCAGCCAACAAGCCAGCCTTTTACCTGTATGGAGCCTACTACCCTGGGATTATGTGGGCCAGCGCAGTATTGCTCTTCCGCCTATACCGGGGAGGCCAGGAGGATTCGCCGCGCCGCCAGGGGTTCAAGTGGATGTGGCTGGGGGGCACGTTCCTGGCCGTCGCCGTGACGGTGATCATCGTGGCCTACACGTGGAGGCCAAAGCCCATCCCCGAACAGGTCGGCGACCTGACCGGCACGGTAGGATTGGTCCTGATCATGCGCGGCATCGTGATCTACGGGGCGCTGGTGCGGAACCAGATCCTCTGGGAAGATTTCCTCCACGCCCTCACGGGGACAGCAGTTGCTGTCTTCTTTTACCTCTTGGTCTTCCACCTCGCTCATTGGATCGGCGGTCGCCCCGTCCCTCCTGTCGCCGTCTCCTCGCTGATCGGCCTGGTGATCCTCACCCACACCCTCTTCGACTGGGGGCGGGTGTTGCTGGACCGGGCGCTCCTCCCCCACTGGCTCGTCGAGTACCGCCGGCGGCTCACCCGGCTGCAGCGGGAGATCCTGAAGGCCCCCAACCCCCAGCAGGCCCTGAAGACGGCCGAGGCGGAGTTCGCCCAGATCGCCCAGGAGGCCCGGCGGGTCGCTTCCTACGAGGTGATCCGGCAAGAGATCCATCGTCTCTTCCGCCACGCGACCTTCTGGAAGGACCAAGCCTTGGCCGAGAGCCGGCTCTTCACCCTCGCCGTTGTGCAGCGGGAGCTCCAGGCCCTGGCCCGGACCTGGGGAACCTCTCCGATGGGAAACTCCGTGCACGAGCGGGCCGAGATCCTGCGGGGCTTCCTGGTCAGGCAGGTGGAGGCGCTCTGTCCCGACACGAGGTCTGGTCCTCCCACCCCTCTTCCGTCAGAGTGGATAGAGTACCTGATCCTCTGTCAGAAGTACATCGAGGGCCGGAGCCGCCGGGAGGTAGAGGCTTACCTGCGGGGGTTAGGGTTGGCGATCACGGGGGGCACCTACACCCGCTATCTGAAGGCGGCTCGGGAGCGGCTGGCGAGGATCATCTGGCAGGCGGAGCTCCAGGCGCGAGAGGGCAACGGTTGAGGATAGGGCCATTTGGTCAACTTTTGGTCCAACGCCGGGTTCTCCTTGTTGACAGCCCTCCTCGACTATGTTAGAATGGTGTTGGGATGTCAGACCTTCATCGGAAACAGGCAACGTGCGTCGAGATAAGGGGGGACTGTGGGAGATACAGACCGATTTCGACGGATCCTCAAAAGCTGGCGGAAAAAGCGACCTCAGGAACAAGCTCAGACGGCAGAACAACCGACGACGGCTGAGACGCGACCCAAAGCACAACCTACTCTGAGAGCCGCTTCGGCGGTCCCCTCGGTCTCCGGCCCTTCTTCCTTCGGCCAACCAAGACCACCTTCCCCTCCAACGAGGACGAAGCCTCCGCATCGTCCGTCCTCTCACCCGCCGCGTTCACCTCGTCCATCCTCCTCGACATCGGTACCCCCTTTCACCGTCCCGCCGGTTTCCTCGCCCTCTCGGCCTACACCGGATACCTCCGAGGCGACGAAGATGCCCGCGACCCCTGCCGAGGCCCGGCAGTTCCTCCGCCGGCTGCGGGAGAAGACGGTGCGGATCGTCCAAGAGTTCGCCGAGGGGCGCATCAACCGGCGGCAATTCCAAGAGATCTACAGCCACTATCAACGGCAGCGGCAGGCCATCGAACAGGCGCTGATCGAGATGCCGGGCTCCGGGGCGTGGCGGGCTGTGGCTGTGGAGGGCAGGACGACTTTCCTCCGACAGCAGCACGCCGCCCGCATCCTTAGCTACGCCATCTACGAAACGGCCAGCGGCGTCCCCCTGGCAGAGGTCGGGAAGTTCCAGGTGGATACAGGGCTCCTGGTCCCAATGCTCAGCAGCTTCCGCAGCCTCACCCAGGAGGTCTTCGGCGCAGGGATGAAACGCACGGAGATCGAGGGGGGGCGATGGCTCTGCTTCATCCCAGGGCGGCACACGACGCTCATCGTGATCTTCTCAGCCGAGCCGGCCGAGCTGCAATTGCAGATGCTCGAAGACCTCCATCGGGACTTCGAGACGGCCAATGCCTGGGCGTTGGAGCGGGGCGAGACGGGAAAACTGGCCCTGGTCTTCACCCATCTGTGGGCTCTGGAGCGGCCTCCTGACGGATAGCTGGAGTGATTGCCGGACTCGTTGCCTTTACCGCGCCCTGGAGGTGTCTGGTGCCCCGTAGGGAGGCGATGCACTGTGGGTGTGCATCGCGCTTTCCTTTTCACGCCTTGTGGATAAGTTGGCTCCGGCTAAACCTTTTCAGACAGCTTTTTAACTTCTCTCTAACAGTGGCGTTGGGGAAGTTGTGGTACAATGGGAAGAGGATCTCTGGGTAGTCCGACGGGAGGGGGGTATGATGAACTGGCGATTGGCCTTTGTCTCTCGCATCGTCCGGGTTGGGCTCGTTTCCACGTTGGTGCTGAACATCTTGGGCAGCGGCGTCGGTGCTGCCCTCGCTGCCGAGCCTGCTTCGGCGTTGACATCGGACGTGGGGCAGTGGGTCGCCATCTCCTTAGGGGGCCAGGGAGGCCGGCCCACGGCCTTGCCTCCTTGGTGGGTGCCGAGGGCCAAACCGGTCCAGGCTCCTCCGCTGGCCCCTCTCTTCGCCGGAGGGGCGACCGGCCTGCGCATCGAAGATGCCAGCGGCAATCCCATCGTGAGCGCGACCATCACCTCGGGCCAGTCGCTGGTCCTCTACGCGATGGGTGTCAGCGGCACGGTGACCACAGGTTATGAGGTCTCGACCTGGACGCTTCCCTCCGGCGTCAACGGTACCATCACCCCCCTGGTCGGGATCTCCACCACCTTCCACGCCATCACCGCCACCACCGCCATCATCACCGCCACGGCTCAGCAAACCCCCACACTGGTCGCCACCGCGACCCTCATCGTTGTGCCGGGTCCTGTCGCCTCCGTCGTGATCACCGAGAGCGGGGGCGGCGAGGCCGGCGACAAGACGCTGCTGGTGGGGGAGAGTTGGGCCCTCCACGCCGCCGCTTACGATGCCAACAACAACCTGATCGCCGGCCAGGCCGTCACCTGGTCGGTCAACGGGGGGATCGGCACCGTATCGCCTACCGTGGGGCCGACGACGACCTTCCAGGCGACGACGACGGGCCTGGGGAGCGTGCAGGCCCAGGCCTCGGCTTCCATCACCGACGCTACCGGGACGATCACGGTCACCGGCGGGCCGTTGGACCACTTCGCCATCGCCGTGCCACCCACGGCCACGGCCGGTTTGGGCTTCAGCGCGGTGATCACTGCCCAGGATGCCAGCGACCAGACGGTGCTCACTTTCAGCGGCCCGGCCACCCTCACCACCAGCGATGGTCTGATCACCCCCACGACGCTGCCGGCCGGGTCCTTCTCCCTGGGCGTGTGGACCGGAGCGATCACCCTCACCTATGCCGGCCCCTCCCGTCCCATCACCGTCACCGGCGGAGGCGTGACCAGCACCGCCTTCATCACCGTTGAACCGGGCTCCCTCGACTACATCATCATCTCCCCTGACAGCATCACGGTCACAGCCGGGCAGCCGGCCACCTATACGGCCGAGGCCTTCGACGCCTACGACAACAGCCGGGGCGACGTGACGGCCCAGACCACCTTCACCATTGCGCCGGCCAGCGGGGGCAGCTTCGTGGGCAACGTCGTCACCCCCACTGCCGCCGCCACCTGGACGGTGACCGGGACCCACAACGGGAAGGTGGACACCGCCACGCTCACGGTCCAGGCGGCCGCCCTGACCACCATCACCGTCTCGCCCGACCCGGCCTACGTCTGGGCGGGCCATACCCAGACCTTCACTGCCAACGGCACCGATGCCTACGGCAACCCTGTTCCGGTCACCCCCACCTGGGCGACCAACGGGGGAACCATCAACAGCAGCGGCCTCTTCACGGCCCAGACGACGGTGGCCAGCGGTCGGCGGGTGACGGCCACCCAGGGGAGCGTCGTCGGCTACGCGGTCGTGAACATCACCCCCGGCCCTCTGGACCACTTCGCCCTCAGCCCCATCACCAGTCCCCAGACGGCCGGGATCACTTTCACACTGGTCATCACCGCTCAGGACCAGTACAACAACGTCGTCACCAGCTACGTGGAGACGGCGACGCTGACGGACAGCACCAGCACCATCAGCCCGACGACGACGGGCAACTTCAGCGCCGGCGTCTGGTCGGGCAGTGTGGCCATCACCCGGGCCCAGAGCGCCATTGTCATCACGACGACGGGCAAAGATGGGAAGCAGGGCACCAGCAACACCTTCGACGTGGTGCCGGCGGCGCTGGACCACATTGTGGTCTCTCCGGCGACGGCGGTGATCTCGGCGGGGGAGGGGATCACCTACACGGCGGAGGCCTTTGATGTCTACGACAACAGCCGTGGGGAGGTGACGGCGCAGACGGTCTTCACGATTCCGCCGGCGAGTGGGGGGAGCTTTGTGGGGAACGTGGTCACCCCCACCGTTGCGGCCACCTGGACGGTGACGGGGACCTACAGCGGGGTTTCCGACACGGCGGTGCTGACGGTGACGCCGGCGGCGCTGAACTACATTGTGGTCTCTCCGGCGACGGCGGTGATCTCGGCGGGGAAGAGGATCACCTACACGGCGGAGGCCTTTGACGTCTACGACAACAGCCGTGGGGAGGTGACGGCGCAGACGGTCTTCACGATTCCGCCGGCGAGTGGGGGGAGCTTTGTGGGGAACGTGGTCACCCCCACCGTTGCGGCCACCTGGACGGTGACGGGGACCCACAGCGGGGTTTCCGACACGGCGGTGCTGACGGTGACGCCGGCGGCGCTGGACCACATTGTGGTCTCTCCGGCGACGGCGGTGATCTCTGCGGGGGTGGGGATCACCTACACGGCAGAGGCCTTTGATGTCTACGACAACAGCCGTGGGGAGGTGACGGCGCAGACGGTCTTCACGATTCCGCCAGCGAGTGGTGGGAGCTTCGTGGGGAACGTGGTGACGCCCACCGTGGCGGCCACCTGGACGGTGACGGGGACCTACAGCGGGGTTTCCGACACGGCGGTGCTGACGGTGACGCCGGCGGCGCTGGACCACATTGTGGTCTCTCCGGCGACGGCGGTGATCTCGGCGGGGGAGAGGATCACCTACACGGCAGAGGCCTTTGATGTCTACGACAACAGCCGTGGGGAGGTGACGGCGCAGACGGTCTTCACGATTCCGCCGGCGAGTGGGGGGAGCTTTGTGGGGAACGTGGTCACCCCCACCGTGGCGGCCACCTGGACGGTGACGGGGACCCACAGCGGGGTTTCCGACACGGCGGTGCTGACGGTGACGCCGGCGGCGCTGGACCACATTGTGGTCTCTCCGGCGACGGCGGTGATCTCGGCGGGGGAGAGGATCACCTACACGGCGGAGGCCTTTGACGTCTACGACAACAGCCGTGGGGAGGTGACGGCGCAGACGGTCTTCACGATTCCGCCGGCGAGTGGGGGGAGCTTTGTGGGGAACGTGGTGACGCCCACCGTGGCGGCCACCTGGACGGTGACGGGGACCCACGGCGGGGTTTCCGACACGGTGGTGCTGACGGTGACGCCGGCGGCGCTGGACCACATTGTGATTCGGACGGCTCCCAACAACGGCGGGACCGAGGTTACCACCCACACAATGACCATCTACGACACCTACACTGCCTACGTCTCTGGCTACGACGTCTACAACAACTACAAGCGGGACTACAACGCCACCTGGAGCGCGACAGGTGTGCTGGCCTCGGGCAGCTTCGCGCCGAATCCAGGCATTTCTACCACCTTCACACCGGCGCCGATCCTCAGCGGCACAGGGACCATCGTGGCTTCCTACGGTGGCTTCACCGATGCTACCGATCTTTTCACCATCCAGGCCCCCTATCTGATTGTCAGCAAGGTGGATAGCGAGGACCCGGTGGGGGCCAGCGAATCCCTGATGTACACCATCATCTACACCAACGTGGGCAACGCCGCTGCCCGGAGCGTGCGCATCACGGAGACCTACGATGCCAACGTGACCTTCGCCAGCGCCGGGCCGCCTCCCGATGAGGGCAACAACGTTTGGACGAAGAGCACGCTGGCCCCCGGTGCCGGAGGGACCATCTACGTCTTCGTCAACGTGGCCAACTCGCTCATCTCCGGAACCCTCTTAACCAACCAAGTGATCATCGGCGGGAGCCGCCTGGCGGAGCACGTGGTCACCGAGACGACGGTGGTGACCTCGACGCCGGACCTACGGGTCTCCCTCAGCGACTCCCCGGATCCGGTGGACGTGGGGCTGAACCTGGTCTACACCGTCCGGTACAGCAACACGGGGACTGCGCCCCTCCACAACGTGCGTATCACGATGACCTACGATGCTAACGTCACCTTCGTCTCCGCCAATCCGTCTCCCTACACGGGGACGAACAACGTCTGGGTGATCCCCACCCTGGAGGCGGGCAAGGATGGGTTGATCTACGTCACCGTTCGGGTCACGGTGCCCTTGGAGGACAAGACGGTGCTCTTGGGACAGGTGATTGCCGACAGCGACGAGACGCCCTCCAACCAGGATTCGACGGTGACGACGGTCTATGCACCATCGCTGGCCCTGCGCAAGGAGGTGACGCCCAACCCAGCCCCCGTGCTGGGGTTGATGACCTACCGGTTGGTCTACAGCAACACGGGAGATGGCCAAGCCACCGGGGTGGTGCTGACCGACGCGGTGCCGGCCGATACGACCTTCGTGAGTTGTGCACCGGCGACCCGCTGCGACTACGATACCGATACCGGGATCGTGACCTGGAACCCCGGCGATCTGCCGGCCCATCAGCAGGCGGTCGTCACCCTGACGGTCCGGGTGAACAACCACCTGGCCCAAGGGGCGGTGATCACCAACCGGGCCCGCTTCTCGGCCCTCAGCGGGGCCTATTCGGCCACCGCCTGGGTGACCTCCAGCGTGGACGCACCATCGCTGGTGCTGGGTAAGGTGGGAGCGCCCAACCCGGTGGCCGCTGACGGGCTCCTGACCTACACCTTCACCTTCACCAACGTCGGTCCGGCCGATGCCCATACGCTGCTCCTGACGGACACGCTGGACCCCAACACCAGCTTCCAGAGCTGTGCGCCGGCTCCCTGCTCCTACGCCGGTGGCATCGTGAGCTGGCAATTGGGCGACCTGGGCCGC
>Ga0256830_1000078_pt1 | contig 83770 bp, 72 predicted proteins | sample 128326metaG_FD_190537 | JGI IMG/M metagenome (GOLD analysis project Ga0256830, IMG submission 190537) | Hydrothermal vent microbial communities from Lau Basin, Pacific Ocean - 128-326 | ecosystem: Environmental > Aquatic > Marine > Hydrothermal vents | place: Pacific Ocean: Lau Basin | collected... | reverse complement strand
ATCCGGGAGCCGGTACGGCAGATGGGCAGCAGGGCCAGGGTGAACCCGGCCAGCACCGGGTACTGTAGCACGAAAAACGATCCGTCCACCCGGATCGGGTCCAGCAGGGCAGCCACCCCCAGGATGCCCAGCAGGTTGAACAGGTTCGACCCCAGCACGTTGCCCACGCTGATGTCGTCCTCGCCCCGGGCCACGGCCACCAGGGAGGTGGCCATCTCCGGAAGGCTCGTGCCCACGGCCACCATGGTCAGCCCCACGATCACCGGCGGCACGCCCAGGATCCGGGCCGCCGTCACCCCGCCGTGCACCAGGAGGTGCCCTCCCAGCACCACTCCCCCGAGCCCCGCGGCCACGAGGCCGACGTCAAGCCCCCGGCGCAGGAGCGTGGGTGAGGCACCCTGGTAGCGCGACTGAATCTCGTCCGGAGCCCGACGCTCCACCACGATGCTCCAGTACAGGAACCCTGCGAACCCGGCCAGGAGCACCAAGCCGTCGGTCCTCCCCAGGCTCCCGTCCAGGCTGAGAAGCACCACCAGCACGACCGCGGCCATACCCAGAGGCACCTCCCTTCGGATCATGGTGAACTCCACGGTCAGGGACCGGGCCACCGTGGACAGCCCCAGGATCAGGCCGATGTTGGCGATGTTCGACCCCACCACGTTCCCCAGGGCGATGTCTCCGTTGCCCCCCAGAGCGGCCGTCACCGTGACCACCAGCTCGGGCAGGCTGGTTCCGAAGGCCACCACCGTGAGCCCCACCACGGCCGGGGCCACCCCGAACCCCCGGGCCAGGCTCGACGCGCCCCGGATCAGCAGGGTCGCCCCCAGGTACAGCAGCACCGACCCGGCCGCCACCTGCAGGAGCGCCGGGATCACCGGCCCTCCTCCGGGGCCGACGCCTTCCCCGCTCGGGCAAGGACCTCCAGGTGCTTGAGGTGCTCCACCTCGCCGATCACGATCAGCCGGTCGCCGGCCTCTGGGCAGGTGCGTGCCGAGGGGTTGAACTCCATGCGTCCGCTGCGGCGCTTGATGGCCACCACCATGACATCGTGCTCGGAGCGAATGGGGCTCTCGGCCAGGGGCACCCCGGCCAGGGGCGACCCCTCGGACACCAGCACCTCCTCCATCTGGAGCCCCAGGCTCTCGGAGGTGGTGGCCAACTCGATGAAGTCGATCACGCTGGGCCGCAGCACCGCCATGGCCATGCGGGTCCCGCCGATGATGTAAGGCGACACCACCCGGTCCGCCCCGGCCTGCAGCAGCTTCCTCTTGCTGCGCTCCTCCTCATACCGGGCCAGGATGAACAGCTCGGGGTTCAGGCCCCGGGCTGTCAGGGTTACGAACAGGTTGTCGGCGTCGGAATGCAGGGCGGTGACCAGCCCCTTGGCCCGCTCGATCCCCGCCCGGATCAGCACCTCCTCCTCGGTGGCGTCGCCCACCACCACGGGGTAGTGATCCGGGATCTTCACCACCTGGGCCTCGTCCCGCTCCACCACCACGAACGGCAAGGGCCTGCGCTCGAACTCCTGGGCCACCAGTTTGCCGATCCGGCCGAAGCCGCAGATCACGTAGTGGTCGCGGAGCCTTCGGATCTTCGACATCTTGCGTCTCCTCCCGAGCAGGGCCTGGACTTCCCCCTCCACCACCATCCGACCCAGGGTACCCACGGCGTAGGTCATGAGCCCGACCCCCGCCACGATGAGGAACATCGTAAACATCCGCCCCCCCGGGCTCAGGGGTCGCACTTCGCCGTAGCCGATGGTGGACACGGTGATGATCACCATGTACAGGCTGTCCTCCCACGGCCAGCCCTCGATCCATCGGTACCCGCAGGTGCCCACGGCCAGGATGCCGAACAGCAGCCCGAGGATCCGGGTCAGATGGACCCGGCTCCTCACGGCCGCGGCTCCCGGCCGGCCGCGGGTTTGACGCACCGCTCCCGGCTCCCTATAGTGGCGTGTTTCCCGTTGCCAGGCCCGACCGATCCACGGGACGGCCGGGCCATCCCCTCAGAGGCCCTCATCCAAAGGAAGTACATGCACCTCACCGACAAGCGTTTCACCGAGTTCGACCTTCCACCGGATCTCCAGAAAGGCGTTGCCGACTGCGGATTCACCCACCTCACCCCCGTGCAGGCCCGGAGCCTGCCCCTGACCCTCGACGGCCGCGACACGGCGGTGCAGGCCCAGACCGGGTCCGGCAAGACAGCGGTGTTCCTGATCACCATCTTCAACCACATGCTCCGCACCCCCCGCCGAAAGACCCGGGGGGTGTGCCCGCGGGCGCTGGTGCTCACCCCCACCCGGGAGCTGGCGGTGCAGGTGGCCCAGGACGCCCAGGACATCGGCCGGCACCTGCCGTTCCGGGTGATCGCGGCCTACGGCGGCGTGGACTACCAGAAGCAGCGCCAGGCCATCGCCGAGGGGGTGGACCTGCTCATCGGCACCCCGGGCCGCCTGATCGACTACCTGAAGCAGAAGGTCTACCACCTGCGGGACGTGGAGCTGGCGGTGATCGACGAGGCCGACCGGATGTTCGACATGGGGTTCATCGGCGACATCCGTTACCTGCTGCGCCGCATGTCCCGCTACGACCGGCGCCAGAGCCTGCTGTTCTCCGCCACCATCTCCGACCGGGTCATGGAGCTGTCGTACGAGTACATGAACGTGCCGGAGCTGGTGGAGATCACCCCCGACAAGGTGGTGGCCGAGAAGGTGGAGCAGGTGCTCTACCACGTGTCGTCGGCCGAGAAGACCTCGCTCCTGCTCGGTCTGCTGAAGCGGGAAGACTGGACCAAGGCGCTGGTGTTCGTCAACACCAAACGGGCCGCGGCGCGGCTGAAGCCGGTGCTCGACGCGGCCGGCCACCCGGCCGCGGTCCTGAGCGGCGACGTGAGCCAGCCCCAACGCCTCAAGATCCTCCGGCGGTTCATGGCCGGCGAGCTCCGGGTCCTGGTGGCCACCGACGTGGCCAGCCGGGGCCTGCACGTGGAGGGCATCAGCCACGTGTTCAACTACGACCTGCCCCTGGAGGCCGAGGACTACGTCCACCGGATCGGCCGCACGGCCCGGGCCGGGGCCTCGGGCAAGGCCGTGAGCCTCGCCTGCGAGGACTACGTGTTCGGCCTGGACGCCATCGAGGAGTACATCGGCCACAAGGTGCCGGTGGCCTGGCCCGAGGACGACTGGTTCGAGCCGGTGCCCCAGGTCAAGCGTCCCGCCCGCTCCGGTCGGTCCAAGGGTCGGCCCCGCTCCGAAGGGGGCAGGAGCCGCAGCCGGAAGCGGGAGCTTCGGCCGGGCCGCTACTGAACCCGCGGGTAACACCAAGTTGTGTTCAAAGCGATTGGCCCCCTGAGCGGAGGGGCAAAAGGGACCTGTCGGAGAGCCAGGGGCAGCTCCTCAGCCCGTTGCGCGGCGGATCCCAACGTCCGGCCTCGCCTCCGGCCGGAGGCCGGGCCTCGCCCCGCCCTCCCGAGGGCTCTGGGTTTGAACGCAACTCAGTATGAGAAGGCCTGGGGCCGCCCAACCCCAGAGCCCCCTCATGCCGCCTCTCCCCTCCCCTGGGCCCTCCACAGGGACACGATCCGCTCCAGGACCTCTTGCTTGGCCCTGAGCATCTCGTCCTTGGAGCGGCATGCCACCCGGCCGGCTCCCGCACCGGGGTGGCCGTCGCCGATGTTGAGGGTGCGCATGATCTCCCCCACGTCCCGGCCGGCTCCCTCCTGGTTCTGCCGGATCGTCAGCGACATCGAGACCGACAGGTCGTTGGTCTTGCGCCCGTTCCGAAAGGCGCACTCCACCGAGACCACGGCCCGGGCCTCGGGGTAGAGGACCTGGGCCAGGTTCTTCCACACGAACGGCCTGCGGTTGTGCCGCGTCAGGTCCACCAGCACGATCGCGGGCTCGTCCTCCAGGGGCCGGGCGTCCTGCTCGAGGAGCCGGAGCATCCGCTCCTCCTCCTGCCGGTATGCCTCGTAGCGGCGGCGCACCGCCTTCGCCCGGGCGGTCTTCTCGAGCCCGTGGTCCCGCAGGGCGTACACCAGCTCCCGGTAGAACCGGTTGCGCTGGCTCGGAGACCGGAACTCCCCCTTCATGGCGTTCGAGACCACGTGGGCCGGGGTGTCGGCCCTCCACTCCTCCACGGTGGCGTAGCCGAAGCTGTCCACCACGTCCACGGCGTCCACCAGCGCGGCGAAGTGCTCGGGCAAACTCCGCCCCTCGTGCCGGAGGTAGTCGTATACCACACGGGCGCACGACTTCTCCGGCGCGAACCGGCCCGGGATCGAGTCCGGAGCCAGGCCCCGGTGCTCCAGGTCGGCCAGGTTGCCCCGGTGGTGATCGAACCACAGGCCGCACTCCACCGGGTACGGGAGGTCGCACACGATGTCCCGGGCCGTGATGGTCACCCGGGCCTGCTGCACCAGCACGGGCCCGGTGAAGAAGATCCGGTTCACGCCGTAGGCCTTGGAGCACAGGGCGGCCGAGGCCACGCCGTCGAGGTCGTTGTGGGTCACGATGGTCTGGAACATGGATCCTACGGCTCCTCCATTCGTTTCAGGCGCACCAGGATCTCCTCGATCAGGGCCTCGCGCACCACCCCCAGGGGCACCGGCGCGTGGTCGGCGACCCGGGTCATGGAAACCCCGGTGAGCCCGCAGGGGGTGAAGTACCGGTACACTCGAAGGTCGTTGATCACGTTCACCGCGATGCCATGGCGGGTGATCCACCGCCGCACGGCCACCCCGATCGAGGCCACCTTGGCCGGCCCGATAAACACACCCACGGGGTCCCGGCCCGGCCGGGCCGGGACGCCGAACCGTTGCAGGGCCGCCGCGGCCGAGTCCTCCAGGGCGTGCACGTAGGCCCGCACGTCCCGGCCCCGGCGCCGCAGATCCACGATGGGGTACACCACCACCTGCCCCGGCCCATGGTACGTGGCCCGCCCGCCCCGGTCCACCGGGACCACCTCGACCCCGCGGGCCCGCCACTCCTCGGCCGAGAGCCCCGCGTCCCCGGGCTGGGTCGAGCGGCCCAGGGTGATCACGGGGGGGTGCTCCAGGGTCAGGATCAGCTCGGGGCCCTCCCCCCGGAGCAAGGCCTCACCCAGGCGTTTCTGGAGCTCCCAGGCCTCCCGAAACCCCACCCGGCCCAGGCGCCGGACCTTGGGGCCGGTCATGCGGCCCCCGGCCGGATGCGGGCCACCACCTGGTCTGGGGAGACCTGGGTCCCGGACTGCACGAGCACCTCGATCACCACCCCGTCCACCTCGGCCTCCACCTCGAACACGGCCTTGTCCGTCTCCACCTCGAACAGCACGTCGCCGTCGCGCACCCGGTCGCCCTCGGCCACGTGCCACGTCACCAGCACGGCCGTGGCCACGTCGTCCCCCAGCCGGGGCACCCGTACTTCCACCCACTCGCTCACGTCGTCTCCTCCTGGCAACTTCGGTCTTCGGTCGACGGTCGTTGGTCGAAAATCGTAAGCCCCGGATAGACGCCCAAGCCTGGGAGCATGGGGTCTGCCGGAGAGCCGGGCGCGACCCCTACTGCCAAGTTGCGTTCAAACTAAGATCCATCCGGGGGCCGGGGCAAGGGACCTGGTGGAGCGCCGGGCGTGGCCCCGACAGTCGCTGCCCCCGGCACTCAGCCGATACCCGCTCTGCCGGTGACCCGAAATGCATTGCCAACGTTCGCTTTCCTACCGTTCCTGGGACACTCGGGCTGGGTGTCGGGGGCAGCATGAGTCGGATGCTGCACTCACGCACGGCCGGAACCAGGCCCCTTGCCCCGCCGGTTCAGAGGTCTGATGGCCTTGAACGCAACTTGGTATGAAACCCTTGCCCTCCTCCCAGGCAAAGCGCCTGTTTTGTCGCCGGGGCCGCCAGGCCGGCGGCGATGCGGCGGGCCAGGTCGTCCGGAGCCAGCCGGCATCCGTGGTCTTTGAGGTTCGTCAGGAACTCCCGGTGGGACCGGCCCCGCCGGTACCCGGGCTCCCGGGGCGGATGGGGAAGATAGCGGTCCACCAGCGAAAGGTCCATGTCCACGAGCAGGCTCGCCTGGTACAGGAACCCGTCCCGCCGGGCGAACACGCTCGACCCCAGCACCTTGCGGTCGCCCACGCACAGGTCGCCCGTGCCCCGGGCCACAAGCTCCACCCCGGCCGCCCGACCGATCACCCCGGCCAGGGCCCCCACGGTCCGGGCCATCCGGGAAGCCACCCGAACCGGGTCCTCCAGCGGCTCCGACACGCTCACCACCACGCAGCCCGGGGCCAGCACCACCGTGCCCCCGCCGCCCCGGCGGCGGTACACGGGAACCCCGTCGGCCGTACACCGCGCGGCATACACCTCCTCGTCCAGCCGGCCCGACCGGCCCAGCACCACGCACACCTCGCGCACCGGCCAGACCCGCACCCCGCCGCCGGCGTCGAGCACGGACGGGGCCAGCAGATCCTCGTCCCAGGCGATCGGAACGATCGTCCCGGCCGGCGGTGGGCTCACGGCCCGCCCCTCAGCGCCTCGAGCTTTCGCTGGAACTCCACCGGATCCTTGGGGGTGCCCGCCACCATGGCCCGGCCCGGCAGCCAGGCCCGCTCGATCCGCAAGCAAAGAAACCGCAGCGCCGCCCGGCGCAGCCACGGCCCGAGGGCGGCCGGGTCCAGGGCGGCAGGCGCCTCGGCGTTGTAGCCCCGCATAAAGGCCCGCACCCGGTCCGGATCCGGCCCCTGCTCCGTCCAGGCCGCGTCCAGGATCGTCACGGCCGGATCGTAGGCCAGCGGACCCCGGCCGGCCATGTGGAGGTCCAGCACGGCCCGCACCTCCGGGCCGCCCGGGTCGAACAGCACGTTGTCCAAGAACAGGTCGCCGTGGACCAGGCCCCACGGCACCGCGTCCTCCGGCACCCGCTCCTGGAACGCGGCCTCGGCCCGAAGCAGGGCCGCCACCTCCGGACGAGCCGGCTCCAGGGCCGCAGCCACGGCCCGGGCCAACTCCGCGAGCTCGGCCGCGACCTGGGGGCCCTTCCGGCTGACCCCCAGGCCCTGCCCCTGCCGGTGGAGCCGGCCCAGGCACCGCCCCAGGGCCTCCAGCCGCTCGGGCCGGGGCCGCAGATCCATCTCCCCCTCCACCCAAGGCACCACCACCGTCGGCCGGCCGGCCAGGGTGCCCACCAGGCCCTCGGGGCCTTCCACCGGCTCGGGGCACGGAACCCCTCGCCGCGCCAGCTCCCGGGCCAGGGTCATGGTCTCCTGCGCCCGGTCAGGGGTCTCGCGCTCGAGCAGCGTGAGCACGTACCCGCGCCCTCCGGCCCGCACCCGGTAGTTGGTGTTCTCGATGCCCTGGCCGATCGGCTCCAGGGTCTCCACCGGCCCGATCCCCCGGGCCTTCAGGAACCGCCCGGCCTCCTCGGCCGAGACCTTCGTGTACACCGCCACGGCTCACCCCCTACGGGCCGATGCCACCGCATTGGCCAGCCGCACCCACGTCTCGGCATCCAAGGCCTCGGCCCGCTCCCGGCCCGTCAGCCCGGCGGCATCGAGGCAGGGCACCGGGTCGGGCACCACGCCGGCCAGAGCGTTCCGGAGCATCTTCCGACGCTGGCCGAACCCGGCCCGGACCACACGCCAGAGAACCTCCTCGTCGGCCAGGGATGCGACCGGCTGGGGCAGCACGTCGAGCCGGATCACCTGGCTCTCCACCTTGGGCGGCGGGGTGAACGCCCCCGGCCCCACCCGAAGGACGGGGCGGACCCGGCAGAAGATCTGGGCCAGCACGCTCAGGCCGCCCCGGGTCCGGGTGCCCGGCCGGGCCAGGATCCGCTCGGCCACCTCCCGCTGGATCATGACCGTGATCGAGGGGAACGCCCGGCGCTCCCGCAGGAGCTTGGCCAGGAGCGGCCCGGAGATGTTGTAGGGCAGGTTCCCGACCAGGCGCAGGGGCCCGCCGGCCCCCTCGGCCAGGGTCGGGTAGTCCACGGCGAGGGCGTCGGCCTCGATCACCTCCAGCCCCTGCCAGCCGAGGGCTCGCAGCCGCGCCACCATGCGGCCATCGGCCTCCACCGCCCACACCCGGGCCCCCGCGTCCAGGAGCGCCCGGGTCAGCCCCCCCGGGCCGGGGCCGATCTCCAGCATCCGCTCCCCGGGGGCCGCCCCGGCCGCCTCGGCGATGCGCCGGACGATCCCCCGGTCGTGGAGGAAGTGCTGTCCCAGGCTCTTCTTGGCCGGGGGCACCGGCGGGGTCGTGCTCACAGGTCCTCCAGGTGCCAGGTGGGCACCGCGTCCAGGCCGGGGCCGGAGCGGTGGCCCTGCAGGAACCGGTGAAGACCGGCCGCCGCCACCATGGCGGCGTTGTCCGTGCACAGCCGGGGCCGGGGAAGCACCAGCCGAACCCCCAGCCTGTCGGCCAGCTCCGCCGCCCGCTCCCGCAGCCGGCTGTTGCAGGCCACCCCCCCGCACATCACCAGGCAGGCGGCACCGGTGCGCTCCAGGGCCGTGCGGGCCTTGGCCAGCAGGGTATCCACCACCGCCTCCTGGAACGAGGCGCAGGTGTCCCACAGGTCCTGCTCACCCAGCCCCTTGAGGAACCGCTCCCGGTGGGTACGCACCGCGGTCTTGAGGCCCGAGAACGAGAAGTCCAGCCGCCCGCTCCCGACCATGGGCCGGGGGAACGCGAACCGCTCCGGGTCACCCTGCCGGGCCAGGCGGTCCACCACCACCCCGCCCGGGTAGCCGAGCCCCAGGAGCTTGGCCACCTTGTCGAACGCCTCGCCGGCCGCGTCGTCGAGGGTCTGGCCCAGGAGCCGGTAGGTGCCCCGGCAGGGGCTCTGGTACAGGGCCGTGTGCCCCCCGGACACCACGAGCCCCACGAAGGGGAACTCCAGGTCGTGCTCCAGGAATGCCGCGGCCAGGTGGGCCTCCAGGTGGTTCACCCCTACCAGGGGAAGCCCCCGGGCCCAGGCCAGGGCCTTGGCGAACGACAGCCCCACCAGCAGGGCCCCCACCAGCCCCGGCCCCCGAGTCACGGCCACGGCGTCGAGCCCCTCGAGCCCCACCCCGGCCTGCCGGAGCGCCTGGCGCACCACGGGCACCACGGCCTCGGCGTGGGCCCGGCAGGCGATCTCGGGCACCACTCCGCCGTACTCGGCATGGAGCTCCGCCTGGCTCGCCACCACGTCGGACAGGAGCTCCTGCTCCCCGCGCAGCACGGCTGCGGCGGTCTCGTCGCACGAGGTCTCGATGGCCAGGATGGTCGGTCGGCGGCGATCGGCTGTCGGCATGTCGGTCCGGTTCGGCTAGAAGGCTAAAAAGCTGGAAAGCTAGGAGGCTGGAAAGCCTGGAAGCTTTTTGTCCCCAACTGTCGCAGATCATCGTGCACGAGCCGCCGTGCGGTGCCCCCGTGAAAAGCTCACGTCGCCGGCGGGTGACTCTGGGGCCGCCGACGGAGCGCGACGCCTGAGCAGCACGGGCCGCTCGGTGCAGGGGAGCGGCCGCGGCGCGTGCTCTCACGCGCCGCAGCGGACCGAACCGTAGCGGCCCCTGCGAGGGCGTTCAGCGGAGTAGGTGGCCCCAGAGTCACCACCTCTTGACACGATTGCGGGCTCACGAAAAAACACCACGCGATCAATCCGGCAACAAAGTAGACTCGTTTTTCTACCGGCAGGGCAAGGAGCCTGCCTACGGCTGGCTCGCCAGCAACTCCATCGTCCCGGTCAGAGGGGTTGTTTGCGCCCGTTTGAGCGCAGTAGAGCGCAGTAGAAGGCTGGGAAGCCCGGAAGCCGGGGCCTCACAGCACGTTCGCGGCCAGCTCCGCCAAGGGGCTGCGCTCGCCCTTGTGCAGGGTCACGTGGGCCGCGATGGGCTGGTCCTTGAACCGCTCCACGCAGTAGCTGAGCCCGTTGCTGGTGGAGTCGATGTACGGGTTGTCGATCTGGTACGGGTCGCCGGTGAGCACGATCTTGGTGCCCTCGCCCGCCCGGGTGATGATGGTCTTGATCTCGTGGGGGGTGAGGTTCTGGGCCTCGTCCACGATGATGTACTGGTACGGGATCGACCGGCCGCGGATGTAGGTCAGCGGCTCCAGGGCCATCAGGCCCATGTCGATCAGCTCCTGGTACCCCCGCCGGCGGCGCCCTTCCCGGTCCTCCACCCCGGCGAACAGGAAGTCCACGTTGTCGAAGATGGGCTGCATCCACGGCCGGAGCTTCTCCTGCACGTCCCCCGGCAGGAACCCGATGTCGCGGCCCATGGGGAAGATGGGCCGGGAGACCAGGAGCCGCTTGTACACCTGCTCCTCCACGCTCTTCTGGAGCCCGGCCGCGATGGCCAGCAGGGTCTTGCCCGTGCCCGCCTTGCCCACCAGGGTCACCAGCTGGACGCGCTCGTCCAGCAGGGCGTCCATGGCGTAGCGCTGCTCCCGGTTGCGGGGGTGGATGCCCCACACCCCCTCCTTGGGCACCCGGATCGGCTCCACCTTGCCCGACTCGGCCCGGTACCGGCCCAGCGCACCGTGCTGGGGATTGGTCTCGTCCCGCACCCACACGTACTGGTTGTCGTACAGATCGGCCTCCACCGGAATGCCGCCCTCGTGGAACAGCCGGTCCACGCCCCCCGCCGGCACGCTCACCTCGGCCGTGCCGGTGTAAAGCTCGTCGAGCTGGACCTTCCCCCGCTCGTAGTCCTCGGCCCGGATCCCCAGGGCGTTGGCTTTGATTCGCAGGTTCGTGTCCTTGGTGACGAACACCACGGGCAGGTCGTCGTTCTCCCTGAGGGCCAGGCACACGGCCAGGATCCGGTTGTCGGCCTTGCCCGAGGCGAGCTCCGGCGGAAGCCGGTCGGCAAACTCCAACCCGAACATCACGCGCACGCACCCGCCGTGCTCGTTGGGGATGCCCTCGCGCAGGTCGCCCTGGGAGCGCAGGGCGTCCAGGAACCGGGAAACCTGCCGGGCGTTGCGGCCGATCTCGTCCAGGTTCTTCTTGAACCGGTCGATCTCCTCGATCACGGTGATCGGGATGTTCACCGTGTTGTCCTCGAAGGCCAGCATGGCATCGGGGTCGTGGAGTAGCACGTTGGTGTCGAGCACGTAGTTCTTCTTCGCCATGGGGGCTCCTTAGTTCGAACCGATGATCCAACACGAATCTCAGCGACAGCGCTGCCAGACTCGGGCAACCTCCCGTCGGGGCGTGCGGGGTGGGGGCCTGGTGGAGCGCCGGGTGCGGCTCCTTAACTCGCCGCGCAGCGCCTCATGCGGTCGGACCGCGAAACGGCACCCATTCCACGGCAGTCGCGATGAAACCAGCTCCCCTGTCTCGTGCCTGCGCGGCGAATCTCAACGCCCGGCTTCGCGCCCGGCCGGAACCAGGCCCCCACCCCGCACCATGGCGATACTTTGGTAGGTTTCAGCAGACGCGATCCCCCCTTTTACCTCCCTGCCAGGGTGCAAGGGGGCTGCCGGAGAGTCGGGCTCACGTCCGTGCGATCTCGTGCAGGGCCCGCACGAGGGCCTCGGCGTCCTTGTGGGTACTGAACGGGCCGAAGCTCGCCCGCACCGACCCGGCCGGGAACGAGCCCAGGGCCCGATGGGCCAGGGGGGCGCAGTGCAGACCCACCCGCACCGCGATGCCGTAGTGCTCGTCCAAGGCGAACCCCACGTGGGCCCCGTCGTGCCCCTCCAGGTTGAACGAGACCACGGCCACCCGCTCCGCCGGGTCGGCGGGCCCGTACAGCACCAGGCCCGGGACCCTAGCCAGCTCGGGCAGGAGCCAGGTCAGAATCTCCTCCTCCTGCCGCCGGACCCGGTCCACCCCCCGGGCCAGCAGGTGTTCCACCCCCGCCCCCAGCCCGACGATCCCCGGCGTGTTCAGGGTGCCTGCCTCCAGGGCCTCGGGCATCTCCACGGGCATGGCCGGAGCCTCGCTTCGGGTACCCGTGCCCCCCTCCAGCAAGGGATCCAGCGCCAGGTCGGGGTGCACGTAGAGCACGCCGGTGCCCTGGGGCCCCAGCAGCCCCTTGTGGCCCGGCGCCGCGAGCAGGTGGCACCCCATCTCCTCCACGTCGATCGGCGCCGCGCCGGCCGTCTGGGCGGCATCGAGCAGGAACACCACCCCCTTTCGGCGGCACAGGCGGCCCACCTCGGCCGCGGGAAGCAGGGTGCCCGACACGTTGGAGGCGTGCACCAGGGCCACCAGCCGGGTCCGGGGCCGCAGGGCCGCCTCGATGTCGGCCATCCGGACCCGGCCCTCGCGGTCGGCCGGCACCCGGGTCACCTCCACCCCCCGGCGCTCCAGACCGGCCAGGGGCCGGAGCACGCTGTTGTGCTCCATCACCGTGGTGACCACGTGGTCCCCCGGCCGCAGGAGCCCTTTGAGGGCCAGGTTCAGGGCGTGGGTTCCGTTCAGGGTGAACACGATCCGGGCCGGGTCGGCCACACCCACCAGCCGGGCCACGGCCTCCCGGGCCCCGTGGATCCGGCGGGCCGCCTCCAGGGCCCGGCCGTGCCCCGACCGGCCGGGGTTCGCCCCGAGCTCCAGGGCCTCGGCCACGGCCCGGTGTACGGTGGGCGGCTTGGGATGGGAGCTAGCGGCGTTGTCCAGGTAGATCATGGCGGCTCCGGCCCGGGGCACGAGGCGTCCCGACCGTCGGGCCCGGCGAGGCCCGGGCAGCCGCCCCCACAGGTCTCGGACAGCCCGCAGCCCCCGCAGGCGGCGGGCACCGCCTCCAGATCCCGAGCCACCCGCTGCCGCCGGTCGCCCGCCCACAGATCGGGCAGGGGGGACTCCCGCAGATCACCGATCTCCAGGGGATGGGTGCGGCAGGCCACCAGCCGGCCCTCGGAAGTCACATGGGCCAGGAGGCCGGCTCCCTGGCACCCCCGGTAGCCGGACAGGTCGAGCCCCAGGGCCCGGGCCAGGAACAGGTCGTGCACCGCGACCTCCGGGCCCGGACGGGCCCGGGCCTTCCAGACCTCGACCGTCCGGGCCCGGTCGGCCGGCGACAGCGGCCGCGCCGGTGCCGGCGGGTTCAGCAGGGACATCGACCGCAGCCCGTAGGCCCGGGCCAGATCCAACGCACCTTCAAAACTCGCAAGACCCTCGGGGTCGCACCACAGCGCAGGGGTGAGGCGGTGGGTCGCCGCGGCCAGCTCCTCCACGCTGAGCTCGGGACGGTAGGGGGGAAGCACCCGGGCGTCCACCGCGGCCAGGGCCCGCGGCCCCAGGGCCTCGAAGGCCGCCAGCAACGGATCGGGGGGAGCCAGCAGGGCGAGCCGGGGGCCCGGCCGATCGGCCCACCCCCGACCCAGGCCGGGGAGGCCGGCCAGGGCCGGGGGGGCCAGGTGCACCTCCACGAACAGCACCCGGGCCGAAGCCAGGCGCTCCCACACGAGGCAGGCGAGATCGGGATCCGACGGCAGGTCCCAGGTGACCCGGATGGGGGCGGAGAACTCAGGCATCGTACTTGGGCAGGGGGACCTTCAGGAACTCCACGCCCTCCTCCCGGAGGGCCTCCTCCTCTTCCGAGGTCGTGGTACCCCGGATGTTCCGGGCCTCGGCCTCACCTCTGTGGATCTTGCGGGCCTCTTCCGCAAACCGGCCTCCCACGTCCTCGAAGTTCCTCTCCACGAACCGGGCCAGGGCCAGGAAGAACGCCTCGGGCCGGGGCCTGCCCCTATCCCTCGGCCCGGCCTCGGGCCGCTCGGGAGCCGTGCGGCGGCCCACGTGCACCGCAGGGGCGCAGGGCTCCTTGCGGACCTTTCCCGACCCGCACAGGGGGCACACCAGAAGCCCCTCGCCGAGCTGGCGCTCGAACTCCTGGCGGTTGCGGAACCAGCCTTCGAAACGGTGGCCCTGATCGCACGACAGGTCGAACGTGATCATAGCGTCTCCGGGTACGCGGGCCGGATCACCGGGACCGCAGGAAGGCCTCGAGCCGGTCCATGCCCTCCCGGATGTTCTCGATGGAGTTGGCGTAGGTGAACCGGAGATACCCCTCTCCCCCCTTTCCAAAGTCCACCCCCGGGGTGCACCCGACCCGGGCCTTCTCGAGGATCTCGAAGGCCAGACGGTAGGTGTCGTCGGTCAGGTGCCCCACGTTCACGAACACGTAGAACGCGCCCGTGGGTTGACACCGGAACCGGAACCCCATCCCCTCCAGCCGCTGGATCATGTACCGTCGGCGGCGGTCGTAGGTGGCGCGCATCTCGGCCACGTGCCCGTCGGTCTGGGTAAGGGCCGCGATGCCGGCCCGCTGCACGAACGCGTTGGCCGAGATGAAGAAGTTCTGCTGGAGCTTCTGCATGGGCCGGACGAACTCCGGGGGCGCGATCACGTACCCCAGACGCCACCCGGTCATGGCGTAGAGCTTGGAGAACCCGTTGATCACGAACGCCCGGTCCGTGAACTCCAGCACCGAGTGCTCCCGGCCCTCGTACACCAGGCCGTGGTAGATCTCGTCCGACACCACGTAGGCCCCGGCGGCCTCGGCCCGCCGCACCACCTCGGCCAGGCGGTCCCGGTCGATCAGGGTGCCGGTGGGGTTGGCCGGCGAGTTGACCAGCACCGCCTTGGTCCGGGGCCCCACGGGGCCGGTGAGGTCCTTGGGCACGAACTGAAACGCGTCTGCCTCGTGCACGCGCACGGACACCGGCTCGCCGCCGCAGAACTCCACCATGGGTGGGTAGCAGGCGTAGCACGGGTCGGTCAGGACCACCTGGTCCCCGGGGTCCAGGAGCGCGGCAAAGGTCAGGAACAAGGCCGGGGACGAGCCGGAGGTGACGATGACCCGGTCCGGGTCCACGTCCACCCCGTACCGGGCCCGGTAGTGGGCCGAGATCTCGGCGCGCAGCTCGTATAGGCCCAGGCTGTGGGTGTAGTGGGTCTCCCCCGCCTCCAGGGCCGCGGCCGCGGCCCGCCGCACCGGCTCGGGGGTGTCGAAGTCCGGCTCGCCCACCTCCAGGTGCACCACGTGCGCACCGCCCCGCTCCATGGCCTGGGCGGTCTCCAGCACGTCCATGGCGATGAAGCTGGGCAGGGCCTGGGCCCGGCGGGACACCGGAGATCGGCACGGACCGGTCGGGGGTTCGGTCATGGTACGCGGCTCTCCGCTGCAAAGGGGTCGAAGGCGCGATCATAACAGCCGGTTTCCCGAATCGGCAAGGCGTCCCTTGCCCCCACCGGGCCCCTGCTCTACCCTCACGAAGGCACGTGGACGGTATGATCGATCCGGCGACAAAATAGGCGCGTCGCCTCGGAGAGAGGGGCAAAGGGACCTGCCGGAGAGCCGGGTGCGGCCCCTTCGCTCGCCGCGCAGCGCCTCTGACGCTCGGACCGCGAAACGGTTCGAATTCCACCGAGTTGTCATGAAACCAGCTCTTTGGTCCCGTGCCTGCGCGGCGAATCTCATGCCCGGCTTCGTGCCCGGCCGGAGGCAGGTCCCTTGCCCCTCCGAGCACGGAGCGATAGCGCCTGCTTATCCGCCGGCTTAATTAACATCCTAGCCCGCATTATTCATGAGCGTTCGTCGCGAAACCGTCGAGTGTGCGTCAGATCGGGGCAAGCACGAGCGCACGAGGGGCGCAGGCGTACTGGACGGTACGTCGAGCCCCGAGGCGCGAGCACGCCCCGAGATGGCGTGCAATCGGCGGTTGCAGCAGAAGGCTTCATGAATAATGCGGGCTAGCCCTCCAGCGGACCGAAGGCCCCATCCGGAGGTGGCCGACCGCCTGGCCTGACCGAGCCCATGGAACCCATCGACCTGAGGTCCGACCTGCTCCCGCCCCTGCTCGCGCTGGCCCTGTCGCTGGCCGTGCATCTGGCGGCCGCCTGGTGGGTGCCGCCTCCCCCCACGCCCGACCGGTCGGAGCCCGAGGCCGTGATCGTGGAGATGCGGGAGCTGCCGTCGCCGGCCCCGCGGGCCGAGCCCAGGCCGAAGCCCCGGCGGTTCCCCAAGCCGAAGCCTGTGGCCCGGCCCAAACCCCGGCCTGAGCCCCCGCGGAACCCCTCTCGGCCCAAGCCGGCCCCCCAGCCGGCGGCTCGCCCCCCTGAGCCGGCCCCGGTGGTCCAGAAGCCGGAGGAGACGCCGCCGGCCCCACCTCGGCCGGCGCCCCCGCCACCTGAGCCGAAACCCGAGCCCACGCTCCCCCGGCTGGCCGACCTGCTGCCCTCGACCCGGGAGATCGCCCGGGCCCCTGCCGGGGCGCCCGACCCGGCAGGGGGAGCCAAAGAGGCCACGCTGTGGCTCGGCCAGGCCGACACCCGGTACCGAGGCTACCTGGAACGGGTGCAGAACGCCATCGACGTGTCGTGGAGGTGGAAGGAGGCGCTCCTCGGGGCCGGCCGGCCCGGGAGCGTGGTGATCGGGTTCACCCTCACCCCGGACGGCCGGGCCGAGGAGGTCAAGGTGAGCCGGAGCTCCGGCAGCCCGCTGCTCGACGAGGAGGCCGCGGCAGCCGTGCGGCGGGCCGTGTTTCCGGCGTTCCCCGCCCACTGGAGCATCCGCCGGCTGCGCCTGTTCGCCCAGTTCGACTACCGGCTGGAGTGATCCCAAGTTGTGCTACTAAAGTATTGCCAGGCCCGTGCCCCCTTCCCCTTAGGGAGTACGGGGTGGGGGTCTGATGGAGCGCCGGGTGTGGCCCCTTCGCTCGCCGCGCCCTCCGAACGTGCGGATCCCCTCCGGATCCCGAGGTTTTCGCTATCGTGGCCTGGATCGACGGGTAAGCGGCGGCATGAGAAGGCGCGGCGATCGGATGCCGCACTCGCGCCCGGCCGGAACCAGGCCCCCACCCCGTACCCTGGCAATACGTTTGAAGGTCTTAGTAAAAAACATTAGGCCCCTTGCCCCCCGGTTCGCGAGGCCCGCTACTCCTTCTGGATCTTCTCCAGGGCCTTTTTGAGCGCGTTCTCGGCGTCCTGCACCCCTCGAGCCGCCTCTTTGGCCCGCTCCAGAGGCTCCAGCACGGCCCGACCCTCGCGCCGCCCCTGGAGCACCCCCAGGTCCTGGGCCACCAGGTACCCTGCGCCCAGGAGACCCAGTAGAATCACGATCCACCCGAGCCCTCGCATGCCGTTCTCCTCCCGCGCGCAAAGGGGTCCCTCGTTGTGTTCTGATCGGACCCGGAGGTCGCCGCCTTGAACCCGTTCGTCCCGTTCCCCGAGCCCCGGGTGTTCGCCGTGTTCCACGGCCGCCGAAAGCGGTTCCTGGCGGACATGGTGCTCGAGGACGGCACCCCCACCGTGGCCCACTGCCCGAACACCGGCTCCATGAAGGGGTGCCTGTTCCCGGGGCACCGGGCCCTGCTGTGGGACAGCCGCAACCCAAAGCGCAAGCTCCGCTACACCTGGAAGGCCATCGAGGCAGACGGCTTCTGGGTCGGCATCGACACCGGCGTTCCCAACCGCCTGGTGGAGGAGGCCGTGCGCCGCGGCGCCGTGCCCGGGCTCCGTGGGTTCACGGAGGTGCTCCGGGAGAAACGGATGGGAGCGCGCAGCCGCGTGGACCTCCTGTTGCGGGGCCCTTCCGGAGAGTGCTGGGTGGAGGTGAAGAACGTCACCTTGGTCGAAGGGGGAGCGGCCCGCTTCCCCGACGCCGTGACGGCCCGGGGGCTCCGGCACCTGGAGGAGCTCGCGGCCCGGGTGCGCGAAGGCCACCGGGCCGCCATGGTGTACGTGGTGCAGCGGGCCGACGGCGACCGGTTCGAGCCCGCGGCCGGCATCGATCCGGCCTACGCGGAGGGGCTCGCCCGGGCCCGGGCGGCCGGGGTGGAGGTCTACGCCCTGGCGACCCGGGTCACCCCGCGGGGGGTGGAGATGACCGGTCTGCTGCCGGTGGAGGTCCGGGGGTAGGGGACGATCCGGGGCCCTTCTGATCCTGCGCTCGCGCCTCGGCCACCACGAGGGGCTCCAGCACCCGGTCCCAGAACGATCTCTGGCAGTCCACCCCTTCCATCGTGCCGTCCCGCAGGAGCTTCCGGTACCGGCAGCCTCCGAAGCACAGGGGGAGGTAGACACACTCCCGGCACGGAGCGTGCCGTTCCCACCGGGGAACCCGGAACGGATCGGGCCCGGACGAGATGCCTCCCTCCAGGGTTCCCACCACGAACTCGGGGCGGTTGATCAGGGCGGGGCAGCGGGTGAGGGTGCCGTCCCAGTTCACGGTGATGGCGTGGTCCAGGTCGGCCATGCACGGCGAGGGCGAGAGCTTCGGCACCCGGTATCCGCGGCTCCGGACGGCCCGGTCCAGGGTGATCACCGCCTCGGCCACCCACGGCTCGGCCGTGGAGGCGCAGGCCCCGCAGGCCGGGTCAGCTCCGTCGGCCGGGAGCACCGGGCTGAACCGCACCTGGGCGACCCGGTCCGGCCCCAGGCCGGCAGCGACCAGGAGGTCGAGCAGCTCCGGGAACCGCCGCCAGGTGCGCCGGGTGAGATTGGCCCCCACCCCCACCGGGACCCGGGGAGCGCACTGCCTGAGGTTCTCCACGATGTCGTGGAAGCTGCCCCGTCCGTCCCGGTAGGGCCGGCTCCGGTCGTGAAGATCCGGGGGGCCGTCTAGGGTCACCTGGGCCCCCTTGAGCCCCAGGGGAAGCAGCGCGTCCAGCACGTCCGGGGTGAGGCGGCTTCCGTTGGTCACCAGCCTCAGCTCGAGGTCCACCCCCCGGTTCGCGCATCCCTCCCGGAGGCGGGAGGCCAACGATCGGATCGTCGCCAGGTAGAGGAGCGGCTCGCCGCCGTACACGTCCACGAGCAGCCGCTCGTGGCGGGACCCGAGCCGGTCGAGCAGGTACGCCACGAGCGCCTCGGCCGTCGCCTCGTCCATGGCGCCCGGGCCCTTGTCCGCTCCCTCGTAGCAGTACGGGCAGGCGAAGTTGCACGCCATGCCCACGATCACGGCGGCCACGAGCACCGGGCTCACCCGGTTCACCTCCCCCAGGTAGCCCCACACCTGCCGGTGCTCCGCCTCCGGGTCGTCCACCCACACCCCCACCCGTCGGAGGGCCGCCAGGGAGCCCTCCGAAAGGCTGGGGGCGCCTTCCTCCAGGCCCCGGAGGAGGGCGCTCGGCAGCCGGACGATCGATCCGCGGCGGGTCGAGAACACCAGAACCCGACCCGGCCGATCCGGGTCCGGAAACACCTTGAGATAGCGAGAGAGCGGCATGGGGGAGAGCCTCTCCACCGGGGTGGAGACAGCAAAGGCGGGAGCCTTTGGCTCCCGCCCGCCGAATCAGCCGCCGCCCGTGGTCCGCAGATTCTCAGGGCCGGTCTTGCAGCACTCCGCCGTTGCAGCGACCTCCCGCACGTCCTTCCCCTCGTGAACGACCTGGATCTCCTGCTCGCGCATGGCTCGCCCTCCGCGCTGGGGTTGGGGGTTAGATCTTTCTATCGGCGCACAACTCAGCACCCGCACACGCTAGCTTTCAGCTTGTCTCGACGTCAATCGCCGGGAGTACGCAAAGCCTCGGGACCAGTCTTGCAGCAGTCCCCACTTGCGGCAACCTGCCTGACGTCCTTCCCTTCCTCAAGGATCTCGACCGCTTTCTCGACCATGCCTCGACCTCCGCGCTAGGGTGAGTCATAGCCCCCGGCACAAGCGGGGGCCTATCATTATTGGTTAATAACCCCCTAACTAGGCCACAAAAGAATGCGCCATTGCGGCCCCTCCTCCGCATTGGTCCAGCCCCCGCTTATCACCCCCTCGGGCCCATAAGCTTCCCTGGAGCGGTTGTGAGTCAATTCTCGGGAAAAAGTGGGACGAGAATACAGGGAGTGCCTTTCCACGTCAAGGACTGGACTGGGCTGGACTGGACTAGACCAGAGAGAGGCCGTTTTGTGGGTTGCCAACAGGATCCGGTATTCTTCTCACGGACACGCGCCCTCGCCGATAGGCGTGTCTCCCTGGGTTCGACCGCTGCACTTCAAAGGTACGTGAGTGCTCAGAAGCCGCCGGAATCCCGAACGGGTCGAAGCGTATAGGCCCGCTAGAGCAGCGCCGAGCCCGCATACCAAGAAAAGCACGTCTAAACGCCGGCCCGAGGCGTCTGCGGCCACACCAGCCACGGCAAGAGCCGGCGGCGCGGCAAGCATGGTCAGCGTTTGCTGGGTGGTCAGCACTCGGGATCTCAGCCCCTCCGGAACCCGAGTCTGAAGCCTGGACAGAAGCACGTTGCCAGTCAAACCTTGGATCGCGCTGGTGCCCATGAGTAACACCGCCGCCCCCCAGGGTGAACGCAGGAACCCGAGGCTGCTGTAACCCAGGCCGATGGCCACGGAGGCTGCCGTGAACAGGGTGGCAAGATCCCGGTCTTTGGTTTGCAATCGTACGGCTACGGCCGCGCCGACCAAAGAACCGCACCCCATGGACATCGTCAGGTACCCAAGCCAATCGTCCGGAACGCCGAGAAACCGCGGATCTTTTACGAAAAAGGGCAGCAACATGATCACGGGGTCTAGGAACAGGACCATTCCTGCGTTCAACACCACTGCAGCCCGCAGCTCAGGCCGGCTCCATACGTACCGAAGTCCCTGCCGGATATCCATCACCAGTTGGTCTGCCAAACGCCTCCCAGAGGTGCCTATGCTCCTAGGACGCTGTGAGGTGCAAATGAAGATCTCGCTCCCTGCACTGAAAAGAAATGTGGCGCCATCCAGCAAGAAGAGAGCCGGGGCCCCGATCAACCGATATAGAAGCCCTCCTGCCCCCCGACCGATCAAAACGGCAGTTTGGGCCGAGCCCGCAGCCAAGGCGTTGGCTGCGGGCACCTTCGCCGAGGGCACCAGATCCGGGGTTATCGCCCATGCGGCGGGATTGAAGAAGCCAGTTACAACGGCTGCCGTCATTTGTGCGGTGAACAGGAGCACTACGGTCGCCGTAGGCTGGATCGCATAGAGCGAAAACAGGCCGACATGGATGAAGGCAAGGGCGCCGTAAGCCACATCACTCAACACCAGGATCGTCCTTCGGGAGAAACGGTCGGCCACGGCTCCCCCGAAGGGCCCTATCACTAGGTTGACCGTCGAGGTCGCCATAGCGAGGGTACCGAGCAAGGTGGCTGAACCGGTGGCATCCACCACCCACAACGAAAGGGCCATGCTGCTCAGGGAGGAGCCAGCCAGACTCACGAACTGCCCCTGCCAAAAAAGGACGAAGTTTCGGTTTAGGAGGCGAGTATGGGGGGGCATATATCAGAAACATCCTCTCCATCTGCGCAGCCGTTCGCCTCAGAGGCCGGCCCGTCTTGGGCTTGTTTCGAAGCGTCTCCTCGCTTCCGTAATGGAAGCGTTCGGTCCAGCGAAGATCGCACTCGGACTGATGTCCTCGGTCGTCTGTTCTTCGTTTGCATTCCATGCACTCATGCCAGCACATCTGGCAATAATCTTGAAAGTCTTAGCATCACATCAGGTAATACTTTTGGATGTTTTAGTAAAAACGCATCCTCACCCCGGCCTCCACCCATCGTGGTTCCTGGCCCCGGTCCGTGCTGTACATGGCGTCGCCGTTGAACAGGTTGTGCACGGTGGCGAACAGGTCGGCCGTGACCGTCCTCGTCAGCGTCAGGGTCTTGCGCAGGTTCAGGTCCCACAGGAAGTCGTTGTGGTCCCCCTCGCTCGCGCCGGGGCCGTAATCCCACCACACGTACCGGCCCACGGCCTCGGCGTGGAGGCCGGGATCGGGGTCGTAGTACACGCCCACCACGGCCTGGTGCTGGTCCTGGTCCCGGTCCCGGCCCGAGACCTCGATCCGCACCCAGGCGAACCCGCCCCGCAGCGTGACCCCTCCCAGGCGGGCCGTCTCCGCCTCCAGCTCGTACCCGGTGCGCCAGATCGTGCCCCGGTTCTCCCAGGTGTTCGGGTTGGACCCGGCCGAGGAGGCGGTGCGGATCGCGCCGCCCACCTCGTGGCGGAACCCCGTGAGCTTGAGCCACAGGCCGGGCAGGGCCGCGGTCTCGAGCCCCACCTGGTAAGACCAGATCTCCTCCGGGGCCAGGTCCGGGTTGGGGTCGAAGTCGATCCCCCCGCTGGCGAGGTATGTGAGCGGCGGCGCGCTGAACCCCCGGGCCGCGTCGGCCCGGAGCAGGGTACCCCGCCCCAACCCCACGGTGAGCCCCAGGCTGGGGCTCCAGAACGGGTCGGTGCGGGAGCTATCGTCGTACCGGACGCCCGGCACCAGGGTGAACCGGCCGGCCCGGACCGTGTCGTTGAGGTACACGCCCCACCGGTCGATGCCCGGCTCCACCTCGAACCGGGCCGGGTTGCCGAGGCTCTGGAAGAACTCGCCCGAGTCGGTGCGGGCCCGGAGGTCCGTGTGCCGGTAATCCACCCCGGCCACGACCACGTGCCGGCCCTGGGCCCAGGTGGCCCGGGCTTGCACGCCGGTGTGCTCCTCGTCGTAGAGGGTGTTAATCAGCAGATCGCCCCGGGGCGCGAAGGTGCCGTCCTCCTGGTTGTGTTGCTCGAGACGCTGCTCGAGCCGGTACGCCTCGAGCCGCAGCCCCAGGCGGTCCGAGGCCCGGAGGCTCCACCCCACCCGGCCGAACGCGGCCCGGGCCTCGCTCTGGGCCAGGGCGAACTGGCTCGCCAGCCGGCCGGCGTCGATGTCCACGTCCGCGGTACCGGCCGCCAGGTCCAGGGTCGAGGCTCCCGTCACCGGCACCTCGACCTTGGCGAAGGCGCTGGTCTCCTCGAACCCGGCGGGGCCGGGCTGGTCCCACTCGGCGTTCTGGGCCTGGGCCTGGGCGTAGTAGCCCACCGGCCCGGCCGCTCCCGCCACCTCCCCCCGGGTGTCCCAGGAGCGGCGCTCGCCGTAGCTCGCGGCCAGCTCCCCTCGAATGCGCCTCGCGGCGCCGGCCTCCTTGGTGATCACGTTGATGACCCCGCCCAGCGACGAGCCCCAGGTGGACGACGCGGGCCCCTTGATGATCTCGATCCGCTCGATGGGCCCCACCGGGATCGTGTTCAGGAACGGCCCGGCCGTCTCGGAGCTCCAGGGCACCCCGTCCAGCAGCACCAGCACGTGGCGGTCCTCGTGGCCGTAACGGAACGGGTTCGGCTCGCCCGAGCCCTGGATGTGGGCCAGGGGGGTCGCCCCGAAGTGGTTGCCGAAGGTGTAGGTGAACACGCCGGGAACCCGCTTGAGCACGTCCCCCAGGGTGTGGGCGTTCATGTCGCGGATCTCGTCCGCGGTGACCACGGTCACGTTCTCGGCCACCTGGTCGATCGGTTTGGGGGCGCGGGTGGCCGACACCACGAGGTCCTCGGGGTCGAAGTACAGCCGCACGAACGCGGTCTCCGGATCCCTGCTGGCCACCAAGGGAGCACCGGCAACAGGGGTGGCCCCGGCCGGGTGGGCCCAGGCCATCCCAAGCACCAGGAGGACGAGCGCGCGAAGCGAAGGGTTACCCACGTATTGCGTCTCCTGCCCCACCATCCAGAAAATCGGGTGTCGAAAACCATCGGGCGAGACCTCAAAGGCGGCGGAAAGCTATCAAACCCGACGAGTGGAGGGCAACCCCGGCAGAGGATCAGGCGTGTTCGCAGCCGGGGCAGAGGGTGGGTCGGATGCGCTCTGCCGGGGCCAAGCCGACGGGCTCGGAGAACGCGGTCCACCTCCCCCCTTCCGGCCCCGGGACCCAGCGGAACCGGCCACACCGGGGGCAGACACCAAGCAGGCTCTCGTATCGTCGCACCTTTCTACGAAGCTCCCGCTTCTCTGCCTGGCGAGTGACCCGAAGCACCAGCTCCTCCGGCTGGAACGGTTTGAACAGGTAATCGTCCGCGCCCTGACGCAGGGCCTCCAGGCCCGCCTCCTCGTTGGAGTACCCCGTAATCACCACCACGCAGACTTGGGGGTCCCGGGACCTGGCCTCGCGAAGCACGGCAAAGCCGTCCTCCCCCTCCATCCGCAGGTCGGTCACGATCACGTCGTACTCCTGTCGATCCAAGGATGCCAAGGCCTCCTCCCCCGTGCCTGCCGTATCGACCTCGAACCCGGATGCCGAGAGAGCCCTCCCCAGGGTCACCACCAGCAGCGTTTCGTCATCCACCAGCAGGATCCGGCCTCTCATCCTCACCCTCACCGATCGGCAGCTCCACCGTAAACGCGGTCCCCTCTCCCACCCTGCTCTCCACCTGGATCCGACCTCCGTGTCGCTCCACGATCCCGTAGCACACCGACAGCCCCAAGCCGGTGCCCGACGCCGCGGACTTGGTGGTGAAGAACGGCTCGAAAACCCGCTCCAGGTGCTCCTCGGGAATGCCGCAGCCCGTGTCCTCGACTCGGACTTTCACGATACCGTTCGACGCCGCGGTGGAGACCCGGATGGTCCCCCCCCCTTCGGGCAAGGCCTCGGACGCGTTCGTCAGCAGGTTCAAGATCACCTGCTTCAGCTGATCCTCCACCGCGAAGATCCGCTTCACCTCGGCCGAGTACGAGGTCTCCACCCGGATCCGCTGCCGCGCGAACCGCTTTTTACACAGGATAAGCATGGTGTCGATGCTGCGATGGACATCGACCCACTCGGGGGTCTCGGTGCTCGGCCGGTTGAACTCCCGCAGGCTCCGCACGAGCTTGGCGATCCGGTTGCACTCCTCGATCGACAGGGCCACCAGCTCGGCGTCCTCCGGTTCGAGATCCAGTTTTCTATGGAGCTCCTGGAGCACGTTTCTGATCCCGAAGACAGGGTTGTTGATCTCGTGGGCCAGCGACGACGCCAGCTTCCCCACGGCGCTGAGCTTCTCGGTCTGCCGAAGATGGCGGTGCATCGCCTCCAGCTGGGCGGTCCGCTCCCGGACCCTCTCCTCCAGGAGGTCCCGGGCCCGTCGCAGCTCGTCGTTGGCCCGGGCGAGCTCCTGGGTTCGCTCGTCCACCTTCTGCTCCAGCCCCTCCTTGAGCTCCCGAATCGTGGCGAACGCGTGCTCCAGCCGCGTGACCAACGAGGAAAAGGTGTCCCGGAGGGCACCGAGCTCGTCGTGGGACTCCACCATGATCCCCTGCTCCCGAAACGCCCCCACCAGTCGGGCCAGGGGCTTTGCAGCCTCCCGGGAGACCAGAAAAGCGAGAACCCCTCCCAGTAGGAAGAACCCTCCCCCTACCACCGCCACGCGGCCCACGACGGCCCTCGTCTCCCGGCGGAGCCCCTCCTTGGACAGGACCACGGCGACGTACCCCAGGACGGACGGCCTGCTCGCACTCCCTCCCAGACCATCGAAGTACAGATCCTCAGGGGTCTCGTAGGCCAGCCGGTCGAGCACCTCCCGCCAGAACACGATCCGTTCCCCGTCCTCCTGCAGCACCACCCTCGGCAGCCCCCCCGCAGCCCCCCCGCCCGGTGCGGCGCCCGTCGTGCCCATCCCTAGGACCGGTGCCCCCTGGGAGACCTCCTGCCCTCCCCCCGTGTTCATCAGAACCTCTCCCGTCGCGTCCAGGACCACCACCTTCTCCACGTTCCGGTTCTGGAGCACGGGGGTCGCACTGCGCAGCAGGGCTTTCTGGTCGGCCGCGAACACGTCCAGCCGCACACTGTTGGCGAGCAGGTGGACGAGAGTCCGCCCTTCCTCCTCGAACTGCGTGCGCAGGGAGGTCCGCTGGGCCTGGATCAGCAGCGCGGCAAGAGCAACCGTGAGAAGCAGGACAAACGTCAGGAGGTAGAACAGGACTCTCGTGCGGAAGGTCAAGCCGGCGGGCTCGGCCGACACGGAGGGAACCCTCGCGTCCGGCGCCGGGATCAGTCGCCACCGCCCAGCCAGGCGGTGTCGAGGAACGCGCCGAGCTTCTTTGCGATGCCGGCGTTCACCCGAACCCTGGTGCGCCGGGTCACCTCGCGTCGACCCGTTTTCAAGCTTCCCCCCCGCAGCAGCCTCTCGGCCAACGCGGCTGCCGCCTCTCCCATTCGCCGATAATCGGGCACGAGGGCGATCATGGCGCCCCGGCGGAGGTACTTCTCTGCAAACGTGACCACGGGAACCCGCTCTTCCATAGAGAACCGCAGCATCGCCTCCGCCGTCTGGGGGGTGAGCACCCTCAGGTCGGGAAGCATCCAGAGCACGTCGATCTGCCCCCGAAGCTCCTCCAGCCGCGCCCGGACCTCACGGGCGGAGCGGGCCCCCGTGCCCACGATCTGCATCCCTTGCACCCGGCTCAAGGCTCGTGCCTCCCGCACAAACCCTCCGGTCTCCCCTGGGGAGAAGACCACCCCGATCCGCCTCGCCCTGGGCAGGCACCTCTCGGTGACCTCGACCCAACGCCTGGGCGGCACGGAGAACGGGACCCCCGCAGCTCGGTCGTGAAAGACCAGTCGGGAGCCCGCGTCCGGTACCATGGTGTACACCAGGGGAATCTGGCGGAACCGGTCGGCAAAAGAGAGGGCCTTCCCCCCGATCGCCAGGATGAGATCGACAGGGTGGGAAACAAGAAACCGAGCCGCGGCCTCACGCCCTCCGCCATCCGTAAGCACGAACTCGGTAAACTGGTGGGGGTGGAGGGTCTTGGCCCCGGAGACCGCGGGCTGGCGGGACAACGCCTCTCGAAAGGCCTGCCGCGCCTCCTCGTAGGGCCGGATCCTCGCGCTCTGCACGATGACGACCTCGGAGGCCCGAGCAACCCCACCCGACCCCACAACCAGCAAAAGGATTACGAACCACCACCGGCGCACCCGTCACCTCCCCCTGCCTGCGACGAACCGGGGCTCTCCGGAAGCGGATGAAACGGGGCCTCCTCTTTGCCACCGCCCCCATCCGGGCAGTTGCACCCTTCCGTCGGCTCCGACCACCACCCCGTCCGCAAGACTTTCCAGAACCGAGAAAAACGCTCCACCAGAATCGCAACCTCTGAGGGCCCACCCCTACTGCTGTGTAGTGTAACACGCACGGGCCACTGCTGCACCCCCGATCTTCTCCTGCTGCGCCCCTCCCCTCTCCGGCAGCGCCTTGCCCCACCCGAAACCCTCGTGCTAGGTTTGCGGGCTTCCCGAGGGTGATCGCACGCAAACGATCTGATAGGAGCGGTTCCATGGGCATCCCACGCGAAGACGTCCTGCACGTGGCACGACTGGCGCGGCTCGATCTCACGGACGAGGAGATCAAGGGGTTTGCGGGTCAGCTCTCCGCGATCCTCGACTATGTGGCCAAGCTGGACGAGCTCGACCTCTCGGATACCGAGCCCATGGCCCACGTGCACGAGGCCGTGAACGCCTTCCGGGAGGACCGGGTCCGGCCGCCCCTCGGGCAGGAGACGGTGCTGGCCAACGCCCCCGAGGCGGAGGACGGCTGTTTCCGGGTGCCCAAGGTGATCGAGGCATGAGGGAGACGACCATGGACCTGGTTGGACGGACCATACGAGAGCTGCGGGCCTTCCTGGACCGGGGCGAGGTCACCAGCGAGGACCTCGTCCGGGCCTACCTGGACCGGATCGAGGGGTGGAACCCGCGGATCAACGCCTACATCACGGTCACGGCCGAGCTCGCCCTCGAGATGGCCCGGGCGGCGGACCGCCGGATCCGTAGCGGCCAGGCCGGTCCCCTCACGGGGATCCCGGTGGGGCTCAAGGACCTGCTGATCACCGAGGGGGTGCGCACCACGTGCGGCTCCCGGATCCTGGAGGGCTTCGTGCCCCCCTACGACGGCACAGTGGTGGCCCGGCTCCGACAGGCCGGGGCGGTGTTCCTGGGCAAGCTGAACATGGACGAGTTCGCCATGGGCTCGTCCAACGAGACCTCGGCCTTTGGCCCCGTGCGCAACCCCTGGGACCCCGAGCGGGTGCCGGGGGGATCGAGCGGGGGGAGCGCGGCGGCCGTGGCCGCCGGCCTCGCCGCGGCCGCCCTGGGGTCGGACACCGGCGGATCGATCCGCCAGCCCGCAGCCCTGTGCGGCGTGGTGGGGCTCAAGCCCACCTACGGCCGGGTGAGCCGGTATGGGCTGGTGGCGTTCGCCTCGAGCCTGGACCAGATCGGCCCGCTGACCGCGGACGTGGCCGACGCGGGGTGGGTGCTGGAGGCGATCGCCGGCCACGACCCCCTGGACTCCACCAGCATCGACCGGCCGGTGCCGGCCCTGCGAGACCTGCAGCCGGAGGTGAGGGGCCTCAGGGTGGGGGTTCCCCGGGAGTACTTCATCGAGGGGCTCGATCCCGAGGTGGAGGCGGCGGTGCGCCGGGCCGTGGGGGTGCTGGAGGACCTGGGCGCCGAGGTGCGGGAGGTGAGCCTGCCTCACACGGGCTACGCCGTGGCCACCTACTACCTCATCGCGCCGGCCGAGGCGAGCTCGAACCTGGCTCGGTACGACGGAGTGAAGTACGGCCTGCGGGTGGCCGGCGAGGACCTGATCGACACCTACCGCAAGACCCGGGCCGCCGGGTTCGGGCCCGAGGTGAAGCGCCGGATCATGCTGGGCACCTACGCCCTGTCGGCCGGGTACTATGACGCGTACTACCTCAAGGCCCAGAAGGTCCGCGCCCGGGTGGCCGAGGACTTCCGCAGAGCGTTCCAGCAGGTGGACGTGATCGCCTGCCCGACCACCCCCACCCCGGCGTTCCGGCTGGGCGAGAAGGTGGACGACCCCCTGCAGATGTACCTGAACGACATCTTCACGATCCCGGCGAACCTGGCCGGCCTGCCCGGTATCAACGTGCCGTGCGGGTTCACGGCCCAGGGCCTGCCCATGGGGTTTCAGCTGCTGGCGGGCCCGTTCGAGGAGGAGATCCTGCTGCGGGCGGCCTACGCCTACGAGCAGGCCGCCGGGATCAAACGGCCGAAGCCGGCCCTCGGGTAGGGAGGGTTCGAACCGCGCAGGAAGTATGACTTTTAGACTCACGGCACCCAGGAGCCGACGATGGCGTGGGAAATGGTTGTGGGCCTCGAGGTCCACGCGCAGCTTCTGACCGACACCAAGATCTTCTGCGGGTGCTCCGCCCGGTTCGGGGCCGAGCCCAACTCCCAGGTGTGCCCCGTGTGCATGGGGCTTCCGGGCGCGCTTCCGGTACTGAACCGGAAGGTGGTGGAGTACACCCTCAAGGTGGCCCTGGCCACCCACTGCCGGGTGGCCCCGTTCAGCCGGTTCGCCCGGAAGAACTACTTCTACCCCGACCTTCCCAAGGGCTACCAGATCAGCCAGTACGAGCTGCCGATCCTCGAGCACGGCTGGCTCGAGGTCACCGGCGCCGACGGCGGGGCCAAGCGGATCGGCATTACCCGGATCCACATGGAGGAGGACGCGGGCAAGCTCCTCCACCCCGAGACCCCCGGAGCCGACTACAGCCTGGTGGACCTGAACCGGGCCTGTGTGCCGCTCATCGAGATCGTGAGCGAGCCGGACATCCGAAGCCCCAAGGAGGCCGCGGAGTACGTGCGCAGGCTCCGCGAGATCCTGGTGTACCTGGGGGTGTGCGACGGCAACATGAACGAGGGCAGCCTGCGGGTGGACGCCAACGTGTCCGTGCGCCCCAAAGGGGAGACCCGGCTCGGCACCCGCACCGAGATCAAGAACCTCAACTCGTTCAAGTTCCTGGAGCAGGCCCTTGCCTACGAGGCGGAGCGCCAGATCGACCTGCTGGAGACCGGGGGCGAGGTGGTCCAGGAGACCCGGCTGTTCGACACCCAGAAGGGCATCACCCTGTCCATGCGGTCCAAGGAGGAGGCCCACGACTACCGGTACTTCCCGGACCCGGACCTGCCCCCCGTGGTGATCGACCCGGCCTGGATCGAGCGGGTCCAGGCCGACCTGCCCGAACTTCCGGACGACAAACGCCGCCGGTTCCAGGACGAGCACGGGCTGCCCGCCCAGGACGCCGACCTCCTGTGCCAGAGCCGCGACCTGGCCGACTACTTCGAGGCCGCGGTCCGGCTTCACCACAACCCCAAGGCCGTGGCGAACTGGATCATGGGCTATGTGCTCCGGGAGCTGAACAAGGAGGGGGCCCCGCCGATCACCGAGGCGCCGGTGACTCCCGAGCACCTGGCCGGCATGCTCGACCTGGTGAGGAAAGGCGAGATCTCCACCAACATCGCCAAGACCGTGTTCGACGAGATGTGGGCGACGGGTAAGCCCCCTGAGGTCGTGGTGGAGGAGAAGGGGCTCAGGCAGATCACGGACACCTCGGCCATCGAGGCCCTGGTGGACGAGGTGCTGGCCCGGAACCCCAAGGAGGTGGAAGCGTACCGGGCCGGGAAGACCAAGCTCCTGGGGTTCTTCGTGGGCCAGGTGATGCGGGCCACCAAGGGTAAGGCCGACCCCCAGGCGGTGAACCGGCTGGTGCGCGAGAAGCTGGGGGCCGGACCGTGAGCGGGTTCCAGGCCGTGGAGTGGACCGGCGAGGCGCTGCGGCTCTTGGACCAACGCCGGCTGCCCACCGAGGAGGTATACCGGGTCTATGCCGACCCCGAGGCCGTGGCCCGGGCCATCGAGCAGATGGTGGTGCGGGGCGCACCGGCCATCGGGGTGACCGCGGCCTACGGGGTGGCGCTGGCGGCCCGGAGACGGGTTGGAGCGGACGAGGAGTTCCGCTCCGCCATGGGAGCCGTGCTCGAGCGGTTCGCCCGCACCCGGCCCACGGCTGTGAACCTGTTCTGGGCCCTCGACCGGATGCGGCGGGTGATCGAGGGGACCCCGGACCCGGTCCGGGCGGCCGAGGCCCTGGAGGCCGAGGCCCGGGCCATCGAGGCGGAGGACCTGGCGGCGTGCCGGGCCATGGGCCGGTTCGGGGCGGAGCTGCTCCCCGACCCGGCCACCGTGCTGACCCACTGCAACGCCGGTGCCCTGGCCACGGCCGGGTACGGCACCGCCCTGGGGGTGATCCGGGCCGCGGCCGAGGCGGGCAAGCGCGTGCAGGTGCTCGCCGACGAGACCCGGCCGTTCCTCCAGGGCGCCCGGCTGACCGCCTGGGAACTCCAGAAGGACGGCATCCCGGTCACCCTGATCACCGACAGTATGGCCGGGTACCGTATGAGGCTGGGTGGGGTGGACGCGGTGGTGGTGGGCGCCGACCGCATCACCCGCATCGGCGACGTGGCCAACAAGATCGGCACCTACGCACTGGCGGTGCTGGCCCGGGAGCACGGGGTGCCACTCTACGTGGCCGCACCCCTGTCCACCGTCGACTTCGAGCTCTCGTCGGGCGACGAGATCCCCATCGAGGAGCGGGACCCGACCGAGGTGACCCACTGCGGGGGCGCCCGGGTGGCGCCCGAGGGAGTGGGGGTGTGGAACCCGGCCTTCGACGTGACCCCGGCCCACCTGGTGACGGCCATCGTCACGGAGCGCGGCGTGGCCCGCCCGCCCTACACCGAGTCGCTGGAGGCCTTCCGGCGTTGACGTCGGGAGGCGTTTCCGGCTACGGTTCTTTCCTTTCCGGGAGGCCCACGTGATCCGATCCGTCCGTACACTCCTCTGCCTCGTTCTCGGCATTGCCCTCGCGGGGTGCTGGGGCGCCCAGCGGCTGGAGGACCTCTCCCCGGCCGAGATCTACGCCATGGCCCAGAGGGCCGTGGAGAAGTATCGGTACGAGGAGGCCCAGAAGCTCATCGACCGGATCCGCGATGACCACCCCTTCTCCAAGTTCGCCACCGAGGCTGACCTGCTGGAGGCGGACATGCTGTTCCGCCAGGAGAAGTTCGAGGAGGCGGCCGCGGCCTACCGGGGGTTCGAGGAACTCCACCCCACCTACTCGAGGCTGGACTACGTGATCTTCCGGCGGGGCCTGTGCTACTACAATCTGAGCCAGCCCCCGGACCGGGACCAGGAGCCCACCCACCGGGCCCTGGAGGCGTTCCAGAAGCTGCTGTACGCCCGCCCCAAGAGCCAATACGCGGCCGAGGCCCAGAGCAAGGTGAAGGAGCTGCGCCAGCGCTTGGCCGAGCACGAGATGTACGTGGCCCGGTACTACCTGCGGAAGAAGCGATACTCCGCGGCCCTGGGGCGGCTCCAGGAGCTGGTGCGCTCGTACCCCGACTCGCCCCTGCGCGACCAGGCCCTGGCACTGGCACTGGAGATCCAACCGAAGTCCGAGAGGGAGAAGGCGGGGGAGGATGAATAGCCCGTAAGGGTCCGTTTTCCGATAGGGGCGGACCCTTACGTTTTTTGTTGATTGTGTCTTTGGGGAAGGGACGGCCGCAAACCGGAAAGGAGGCGTTCCCGTGGACTCGGCGATCGTGGAGCTCACCCACCTGGGACGCGAGGCGTTCAACGACGGCCGGTACGAAGAGGCCGAACGCTACCTGCGCAAACTTCTCGACCTGGACTGCCGGTTCGCCGACATCTTCAATATGCTGGGGGCCATCGCGTTCCAGAAAGGCGACCGGGAGGGGGCGGTGGGGCTGTTCCAGGAGGCCCTGGACATCAACCCCCACTACACCGAGGCGCTTCTGAACCTTGCCGTGACCCTGAACGACCTGGGGCGGTACGACGAGGCGGAACGGGTTTTCGAGAAGGCCCGGAGGGCCTCCCGGCTGGACCAGGGGGCGGTGGATCCGTACATCAAGGGCCGCTTGGCCAACGTGCACGCCGACATCGGCGAGATCTACCACAGCCTGGGCATGCTGGCCGAGGCAGAGACCGAGTACCGCAAGGCCCTGGCCCTGGGCCCCACCTTCCCGGATCTGCGGACCCGGGTGGGCGTGCTGTTCCGGGACATGGGCCGCTACGACGACGCCGTGGCCGAGTTCCGGCGGGTCAAGAAGGAGCACCCCCACTACACCGAGGCTGGGATCCAGCTAGGCATCACCTACTACAGCCGGGGGCAGGTGGATCTGGCGGTGGAGGAGTGGAACGGGGTGCTGGAGCGCTCGCCCGACAACCCCAAGGCCCTGATGTACCTACGGCTCGCCGAGCGCGAGCAGGTGTGAGCAGGGAGGCTGGGAGGCCAGGAAGCTGGAAAGCTAGAAAGCTCTAACCCCTCTGGCTCCAGCTCGGGAACTCCGCCCTTGCGAGAACGTCCTTCCCTTCGCGAAAGGATCTCTCGTCGCGTCTCCGGTTCGGGCCACCCCGGAGCACGGCGGCCGCCTTTCGGCGTCCCAGCCTAGCCTTTCCCCTCCCCGACCCGGAACTCCTCCTGGTGCAGGTGGGGCCGGGCCTTGAGAACGATCTGCTTGCCCAGAGTCTGCTCCAGGGCCTCGAGCCCCGAGCGCTCCTCGTCGTAGAGGTAGTGGACCACGTCGGGGTGAGCCTCCACCACGATCGTGTCCGATGCGATCCCGTGACGACGGCGCCGGATCTCGCGGAACACGTCGTAGGCCACCGTGGAGCGGGACCGCACGTACCCCTTGCCCTCACAGTAGGGGCACGGCTCGCACAGCATCCGGCCCAGGTCCTCGTGGACCCTCTTGCGGGTCATCTCCACCAGGCCCAGGCTGGAGATCTGGAGCAGGTTCGTCTTGGCCCGATCCTTCCGCAGCTCCGTCTCCAGGGTCTCGAATACCTTGCGACGGTTCTCCTCCACCTCCATGTCGATGAAGTCGATAATGATGATGCCCCCGATGTTCCGGAGCCGGAGCTGGTAGGCGATCTCCCGGGCCGCCTCCAGGTTCGTCTTCAGGATGGTCTCCTCCAGGTTGCGCTTGCCCACATAAGAGCCGGTGTTCACGTCGATGGCCGTCAGGGCCTCGGTGCGCTCGATCACGATGTAGCCCCCGCTCTTGAGCCACACCCGCCGCTCCAGGGCCTTGGAGATCTCGATCTCGATGTCGTAGAAGCTGAAGATCGGCTCGGGCCGGTTGTAGAGCTCCACCAGCGGACGGGCCTGGGGCACGTAGGTCCCGACGAACTCCAGGATCTTCTTGTACTCCTCGGCCGAGTCCACCACGATCCGCCGCACCTCGGGAGTGTACAGATCGCGGATGGCGCGAAACGAGATGTCCAGGTCGCAGTGGAGCAGGTTCGGGGCCGACACCCGGGCCGCCCGCTGGACCACGTCGTCCCACAGCCGGGTCAGGAACTCCATCTCGGGCTTCAGGTCCTCGGCGGTGCACCCCTCGGCCGCGGTGCGCACGATGAACCCGCCCGGCCCGCTGCGCAGCCCGGCCACCATCTCCCGCAGGGCCACCCGCTCCTCCTCATCGGTGATCCGGCGAGACACCCCGATGTGGTTCACGTGGGGCAGGTACACCACGTTGCGGCCCGGCAGGCTCACGAACTGGGTGATCCGGGCGCCCTTGCGCCCCAGGGGCTCCTTGGCCACCTGCACCAGGACCTCCTGGCCCTCGTGGAGCAGTTCTTCGATGGGGGCCACGGGCTTGGGGGGGCGCAGGGGGACGTCTCCGTCCTCGTCCAGGCCGAACATCTCCGCGTACTCCTGGATGTCGGAGTACACGTCCGACACGTACAGGAACGCCGCCTTCTCGAGGCCGATGTCCACGAACGCGGCCTGCATGCCCGGCAACACCCGCACCACGCGGCCCTTGTAGATGTTGCCCACCACCCTTCGGTCCTTGACGTGCTCGATGTAGAGCTCGGCCAGGACCTTGTTCTCCAGCAGGGCCACCCGGGTGTCCTGGGGCGTGGCGTTGATGATGATCTCTTTCGACAGGCTGGGCGCCGCTTCCACCTCGGACATGTCTGCTCCATGTAACTTCGGTCTCCGGTCAACGGTCTCCGGTCAACGGCCGTCGGTCTGGGGCCTTCGTCCTGCTGGGCGGCCAGGCGGCTCCTGAGCCCCGACGCCAAGCCCGGGGGCATGGGGTCTGCTGGAGCGCCCGCCCGTCTAACGGGCCGATCTAGCCGGAATTTCTCTAGTTTCTAGTCTCTGGTTTCTGGTCTCTGGCCTTGCCGGAAGCAGGCCCCATGCCCCGGCAACAGAACGGAGCGGCCGCCGGTCAACTCAGCCGCATCCGCACCTTGACGATCCGGTCGCAAGCCCGCACATCCTCGGCCAGGCCTGCCAGGCGGTGCACCAGATCCTCGGGCGTGACCGCGGTGCCGTTGTCGGCCCGGCGGATCCGCACGTGCAGCCGCCCCCCCTCCTCCCACAGCCCCTCCACGTACCGCCGGGCGTCCAGCACCCGATCGGCCTTGTTCTTGCGGTGCTTGACCACCGGGAACTCGGCCGCGGCCCAGAACGCTCCGATCCGCTCCCGCCAGCCGGAGCGCTCCCCCACGGCCGCGGCCGCCTCGGCCGTGGGCACCACCTCGTACTCCTCCACCGTCCCCCCCCCGGTCAGCCCCTTGGTGTCCGGGCCGATCACCCACATCGCCTCCACCCGCAGCCCCTCGGGCAGGCTGGCGTTCACGCGGGCCTGGGTCTCGGCCAGGGGCGGCACGGTCCATACCTTCAGGTCCGCCAGCTCGGCCCGGCTCTCGGTGCCCAGCGGAAGCGCCGGCCCCAGCACGATCCGGGGCTGGGGATGGTGCCCGCGGGAGTACACCACGTCCACCCCGGCCGCCCGGAGTGCGCGGTGCAGCGCGGTCACCGTCTCCAGATGGGCCAGGAACGAGGCCGGGCCCTGCTTGGAGAACCGGAACCGGATCCGGGGGACCTGCGACAGGTCCTCGGGCTTCGGCGGCGCAGGCTCGGCCGGCGGCGGGTAGGGAACCGGGTCAGCCACCCGGGGCTTCACCCGGTCGAAGTCGCACAGGCCGCACCCCTGGCACCGGCCGCCCCGGCAGTCCGGGGTGGGCTCGGCCCGCAGGGCGCGCTCCCACTCGGTCCGCAGGAACGCGGGGTCCGCGCCCAGGTCCACCACGTCCCAGGGCTGGGGCGCGGCAGGATCCCGCTCGGCCAGGAACTCCTCGACCCGCAGCCCGGCCTCCTGGAACGCGGTCTCCCAGGTCTGCCACCGGAACTCGCCGGTCCAGGCGTCCATGCGGCATCCGCTGCGGTAGGCCGCCTCGATCACCCGGCCCAGGCGCCGGTCGCCCCGGGCGATCACCCCCTCGAGCACGCTCATCCGGGCGTCGTGCCAACGCAGGTCCACCGCGCCCCGCCGCAGGTTCTTCTTGAAGAACGCCTGGATCTCCTCGATCTCGGCCACCCCGATCTGCCGGGCCCACTGGAACGGCGTGTGGGGCTTGGGCACGAAGTTCGAGATGCTCACGCCCACCCGACCCCGGCCCTTGGGCGCGGCCTTGGCGATCCGGCGCACCAGCTCCACGATGGCCTGCAGGTCGTCGGGGGTCTCGGTGGGCAACCCCACCATGAAGTAGAGCTTCAGCCCCTTCCAGCCCGCCGCGAACACCTTGTGGACCGCCCCGAAGATCTCGGCCTCGGTGATGTTCTTGTTGATGACCCGCCGCAGCCGCTCGGACCCGGCCTCGGGGGCCAGGGTGAACCCCGTCTTGCGCACCCGCCGGATCTCTTGGAGCACCCGGTCGTCCAGGCTGTCGACCCGCAGGCTCGGCAGGCTCACCGCGGTCTGCCGCCCGCCGTGCTCGCGCATGAGCCGCACCAGGAGCGGCCCGATCGACGAGTAGTCCCCGGTGGACAGGGACAGCAGCCCCACCTCGTCGTACCCGCTCTGCTCGACGCCCCCGGCCACGGCCCGGGCCACCTGCTCGGCCGGCCGCTCCCTCACGGGCCGGTAGTAGAACCCAGCCTGGCAGAACCGGCACCCCCGGGTGCAGCCTCGGCACACCTCCACGGCGAGCCGGTCGTGGATCGTGGAGATGAACGGCACCACCGGCCGGGTCGGCGGCGGCCAAGCCGCGAGATCCGGCAGGACCCGCCGCCCCACCCGCATCGAGGGGTCGAACCCCACGAACCGGCCGGCTTCGAATCGCGGCTGCGTCCGGGCCGGCACGTACACCCCCTCCACCCGCGACAGGGCCTCCAGGCGGGCCGCTCGGTCCGGCCCAGCCGCCTCCAAGGCCCGGGCGATCTCAACGATACCCTCCTCGCCGTCGCCCACGAAGAACGCGTCGAAAAAGTCGGCGAACGGCTCGGGGTTGGCGCACACCGGCCCCCCCGCGATCACCAGGGGGTGTCCTGGCCCCCGGTCGGCAGCCCGGAGCGGCACCCGCCCCAGATCGAGCATCAGCAGGACGTTGGTGATCGACAGCTCGTAGGGCAGGGTGAACCCCACCAGGTCGAACTCCACCAACGGCCGGCCCGACTCCCGGGTGACCAGGGGCCATCCCCGCCGCCGCAGCAGGGCCTCCATGTCGCGCCAAGGGGCGAAGGCCCGCTCGGCCAGAACTCCTTCCTCCCGGTTCAAGGCGTGGTACAGGATCTGGAGCCCCAGGTGACTCATGCCGATCTCGTACACGTCGGGGAAGCACAGGGCCACCCGCACCCCGGCCCCGCCCCAGTCCTTGACCACGGCGCCGACCTCGAGCCCCTCGTACCGGCCGGGCTTCTCCACGTCGAGCAGTGCGCGTCCGTACCTCATGCCGTCCTTTTCCGACCGGCCCGGCGGGCCGGGTGTCGTTTCGGGATCGAAAGTCATGGACCCGGCGAATCAATGGCCCCCCCATCCCCCTGATCCGGAAGGGCAAGGGGCTTGCCGGAGAGCCGGGTGCGGGTCAGTGCATCCGGCCGCCCGGCCCCGGCGGCTCACCGGCCCGGGACCTCCCCAACGGATCGGCCAGGAACAACGCCTTGCAGGCCGGGCACAGCAGGAACCCCTGGGCCTGGTACACGTCCCGGCCGGCAGAGCCCGGATCGACGCCGTCGAGGGTGCGCATGAACGTCTCCAGGTCGTCCATGTCCCCCCGGTCGGGGAGCACGCCGTCGAAATCGGCCGTCACGTGGATCGTGATCAGGTACTTGAGGCTGCCCGGGGGCAGTTCCGCCCCGCACCGGTCGCACTGGGACATTCCCGTCGTCCTCACCAGGGATCGGTCCGCCGAAGGGCGGACCGGATTCAAACACACCGGCCCCGCCGCCACAAGCGGCCGCCCCCCCGCACAAAAAAACCGGGTCCGATCGGCCCGGCCCTGCGTCATGGTCGCGTTGGCAGCTTCGGTCGTTGGTCGCTGGTCGTTGGTCGAAGAGCCAGGGATCACCGGGGCGGCCGGGCGGCTTTCGAGCCGCCCCCGAGCCCTTGGGGGGGCGTGGGGCCTGAGCGCCGGGCGTGGCTCCCACAGTCGCTGCATCCAGCACCCAGCCGAGGCTCGCCCCGGCAGTGGGCTCTGAAGTGTTCTCACGGACCGATCCACCGCCGTGCATGGAGTGCCGGATGCAGCGTACGTCGGATGCTGCACTCACGCACGGCCGGAACCAGGCCCCTTGCCCCACCGCCAAACCCCCGGGGGCTCAGCACGCCTCTCCGCACCGCACGGCCCGGGTGAGGTCCTCGGGGGTGAACGGAAGGTGCCGGAACAGCTTCTCCTCCAGCCTGCGGGTCCGCTCCCAGTTTGCGCGAATGCGGGCCTCGGCCTCGGGGTTGCCCCGACCGTAGCGCTCAAGCAGGTCCTCGAACCGCTCGGCCAGGCTCACCACCTCCTCGTGGCGAACCCGCTTGTCGCTGTAGTTGAGCACCTCGGCCTCGTCCACCCGGCCGTCGGGCCGGATGCCCCACAGCTCCACGTGCTGCCCCACCAGCTCGGCCACCGGAGCGTAGCCTGAGCCCCGGAGGATCTTGGCCCCTTCCTTGGCGTGGTCCTGAAGCGAGCCCAAGCAGCGGGCCTTGGCCACGTCGTGGAGCACCGCGGCCGCCTCCAGCAGGTCGGGATCCAGCGACTGTCCCCCATACCGACGGAGCCACCCGCCCAGAACCCGGGCCACCTCGGCCACCCGACGGCTGTGACGCCGGATGTGGGCCGGAACCCCCCAGTCGTCCAGCAGACGTTCCTGCTCCGTCGGCCCGGGTACGGCCTGGGCCCCTTCCTCCCGGTCCGCCACGGGGACGCTCACCGCTTCAGAAACTTGGCCGCCCGGGCCACCAGGGCGCTGGCGTCCAGGCCCAGACGCCGGCGGACCTCGCCGGGCTCCCCGGCCATACCCTCGCCCTCCACCCCCAGCTTGAGAAGGCGGCACGAGATGCCTCGGGTGGCGATCACGTCGGCCACCCGGGCCCCCAGGCCGGTGCGCACCGTGTGGTCCTCGTAAGTGATGACCCGACCCTTGCGCAGGTTCTGCAGCAGCACCGGATCCTCGGACTCCACCAAGGCCCCAGGGCACGGCACATGAAGCACGGACGGCTCCATGCCCCGATCGTGAAGGGCCTCCCACGCCGCAACGGCCTCTAGCACCAAGGGCCCCGTGGTGAGGATCACCCCGGAGTCCCCCGGCCGCACGAGGTCGATCCGGCCGTACTCGAACCGGTACTCTCCCCCAAACAGCGGTCGGCCGTCCACGTCGGTCACCACCGCGGTGGGGGTGCGCCACACGCCCACCACCCAGTTGCCCGGCTCCATCAGGACGACCCGTGCCGCGCGGTCCATCTGGTTGGCGTCGGCCGGGAACACCATGCGGCACCGGGGCAGGTTCTCGACCAGGCTCACGTAATCCAGGCACAGCCCCGCCCGGCCCCGCCGCCCGCCTTCCACCCCCAGGGCGGCCGCGAACAGCTTCACATGGGTCCGGTTGAGATCGTTCAGGCGCAGGGAGTGGAACGCCCCCTCCAGGGCGTCGGGCCCCCGAGCCAGCCACACCGGAACCCCCCCGGCCAGGCTGAACGCCCCCAGGGCCACCCCCACGGCGGCGTCCTGGCCCCGCACCTCGAAGAACCGGTCCCGGGGCCGGGGCAGGCTGGCCGCGTCGGCCCCGCCCACCACCACCTTCCCCTCGAACAGGGCCATCGGCGCCCCGGATTCCTCGGCCTCCTCCGCCTCCAGCACGTCGGCCAGCACCCCGGCCAGGGCCGCCTGGCCCGAGACCGAGGTCCCGGCCGGGTAGTCCCGGTAGGTCAGGGGCACGGCCGGCACCGGGTGGTCCTCCGGCTCCTCCTCCAGGTTCAGGTCGAACTCCCCGAACGCGGACCGGTAGTCCTCCTCCTCGTCCAGCGACGGGTCCTGGCGCAGCTCGCGCATGGCCTCCCGGTACTCCTCGTCCGTCAGCCGGATCTCGTGGTACCGGGGATCGTTCTCCATGAACGACACCCCGTGGCCCGACGTGGTCCGGGCCACCACCAGCACCGGGGCGCTCTGGATCTGGATGGCCCGCCGGATGGCCCGGTAGATGTCGTCGGGGTCGTGGCCGTTGACCTCGATCACGTCCCAGCCGTCGGCGATGTACTCGTACTTGATGCTCTGGAGGTAGGCCTCGGCCGCCTTTCCGGTGGCCATCACCCCGTTGGCGTCCATCACCGCGGTGATCTGGTTCAGCCGCTGGCGCTTGGCGAACCGCCGGGCCTCGGCCACGATGCCCCGCTGCTGCTCCCCGTCGCTCACCACCACGAACACCTGGTTCTTCGCGCCGGACAGCCGCCCGGCCAGGGCGAACCCGCACGCGGCCGCAAGCCCGGCGCCCGGCACCCCGCCGGTCCACTCGACGCCGGGCACGGCCCGGTTCGGCGCCTCCTCGAACACGCTGCCGGCCTTGGCGAACAGGCTGACCGCGTCATCCCGATCCACGAAGTCGAACCGGCCCAGGGTGGCGTACAGGGCCGCCGTGAGATGGGGAGGGCTCAGCACGATCCGGTCCCGCTTCGGCTCGTCCGGGTCCGACGGCCGCACGTTGGCCGCCGCGTACAGGGTGACCAGGATCTCGGCGCAGGACAGGCACCCGGCCGGGTGCCCCTCGCCCACGAGGTGGATCATCTTGAGCACGTCGCCGCGGACCTGCCGGGCCAGATCCCGCAGCGTCCGCACCTGCTCGGCCGACAGCTCCTCCAGCTTGAAGCCCTTCGGTAACTGCATCCACGACTCCTTCACATCCCGCGGCGCGGGCCCGGAAATCAGTACTCGTCGTCCTCCAGCCCGTCCTCGTCCAGGTCCTCGTCCTCATCATCATCATCCCGGAACGATTCCCAGGCCCTGCGAGCCACGGGGGTCTTCAGGAGTCTTCCGATGCCGGACAGGATCGCCTGCACGGGGTGGTCCACGTCCTCCAGGTCCTCCGCCTCCACGTACTCCGCCAGCTCCTCGGCCGCCTCGGCCCGGAGCTCCTCGTCGAACAGGTCGTCCCAGGAGAACTCCATGTCCTCCACGGGCTCCCCGTCCAGGTAGAAGACGACCCCCTCGTCGTCGTAGACCGCTTCCAGGGTGGAGATGATCTTCCTCTTGGGCATGGCTCCCTCCTCCGCCCCGCCACGAGGCCGGTAAAGCCGCGGGAACATAGCATCCAGGCACCATTCTGGCAAGACCGCCCTCGCCCGGCTCAGGCGGTTCCGCCCAGGCTCCTCACCGTGGTGCGGAACTGGAGCGCCTCGAGCACGTGCTCCCGGAGCACCCGCTCCGACCCGGCCAGATCCGCGATCGTGCGAGCCACCTTCAACACCCGGGTGTAGGCCCGGGCCGAAAGCCCCAACCGCTCCACCGCGTGACGGAGCACCGGTTCGGCATCGTCCGCCGGTGCCGCGAACCGCCGCACCGCCCGGGCGGTCATGGCGGCGTTGGTGGTGATGCGCATTCCTCGGAACCGGTCGGCCTGGCGGCGCCGGGCGTCGGCCACCCGGGCCCGGATCTCGGCCGACGGCTCCCCCGGCTGCCCCTGCCCGTGGATCTGCCGGAACGGCACCGCCGGAACGTCCACCTGGAGGTCGAACCGATCGAGCAGGGGCCCGCTCACCCTGGCCCGGTACTTGCGCAGGGCCGAAGGCGAGCAGGAGCAGGCCCGGTACGGGTCTCCCCAGTACCCACACGGGCACGGGTTCATGGCCGCCACCAGCGTGAACCGGGCCGGAAACGTCAAGGTCGTTGAGGCCCGCGATATGGTCACCTCGCCGTCCTCCAGGGGCTGGCGCAGAACCTCGAGCACGTGGCGCTTGAACTCGGGCAGCTCGTCCAGGAACAGCACCCCGTTGTGCGCCAGGCTGATCTCCCCGCAGCGCGGGATCGTTCCCCCTCCGATCAGGCCGGCGTCCGAGATGGTGTGGTGAGGAGCCCGAAACGGCCGCCGGACCACCAACGCACTTCCGCCGTCCCGCACCCCCATGGCGCTGTAGATCCGGCTCGTCTCCAAACACTCGTCCCAGCTCATCTCGGGAAGGATCGTGGGCAGCCTGCGGGCGAGCATGGTCTTGCCGGACCCGGGCGGCCCCACCAGCAGCACGTTGTGTCCGCCGGCCGCCGCGATCTCCAGGGCCCTCTTGGCGTGGGCCTGACCGCGGACCTCGGCGAAGTCCAGGTCGAAGACCCCCCGGGCCGCCAGGACCTCTGCCGGGTCGGCATCGATCCGGGGGAGCCTGCCGGTGCGCAGCCCCTCCACCACCTGCCCAATGGAGTCGGCCGGGTGCACGGTGACCCCTTGCACCACGGCCGCCTCCACCGCGTTCTCGCGGGGCACACACAAGGCCTCGAACCCCAGCCGGCGGGCCTCCAGCGCGATGGGCAGAACACCCCGCACCGGCCGGACCGTGCCGTCTAGGGCCAGCTCGCCCAAAAACAGCATGCCGGCGGGGGTGGACAGCTTCAGGTCTGGATCTGCCCCCAGCACCGCCAGGGCCACGGGCAGGTCGAAGGCGGCTCCCTCCTTTTTCACGTCGGCCGGCGCCAGGTTCACGGTGATCCGGTGCGGCGGAAACCGGTATCCGGCGTTGCGCACCGCCGCCTTCACCCGGTCGCGGCTCTCCTTGACCGCCCCGTCCGGCAAGCCCACCACCGTGAACGAGGGAAGGCCGTGGGCCACGTCGACCTCCACGTCCACCCGGAACGCGTCCACCCCCAACACCGCTGCCGAGAACACCCGAGCCAGCAACGCCCACCTCCCCTGCCCCCCAGCGCGCCAAGGTACCCAAGGCCCTGCCGCCCCGCAAGGGGCCTTGCCGGACCGCACGGGCTGAAGGGCCGGAGGAAGGGAGAGCGACGGGCTTTCCCCGGGGAGAATGGGGGCGGTACAGTACGGGTTCGAACGCGTGGCCTCCCAGCGTTCCAGTGAAAGTCACTGGCAAGGACCTACCGACCATGGACGAGAGCCGGTACCCCGAATCGACCCCCACGGCGGCTGAGGGCTGCCTGTACGTGGTGGCCGTGCCGCTGGGTAACCCCGACGACATCACCCGCCGGGCCCTGCGGGTGATGGCCGAGGTGGACTGCGTGGCAGCGGAGGACACCCGCACCGCGGCCCGGCTGCTGGCCCGGCACGGGTTGAGGAAGCCCCTGATCTCGTACCATGACTGGAACGAGAAGGCCCGGGCCCGCCAGCTGCTCGGCCGGCTCGAACGGGGGGAGCAGATCGCGCTGGTGTCCGAGGCCGGAACCCCGGGCATCAGCGACCCGGGGTTCGACCTGGTGCGGCTCGCCCGCCAAAGCGGCCACCGGGTGGTGCCGGTGCCTGGGCCCAGCGCGGTGGCCGCCTTCCTGAGCGCGTCGGGGCTACCCACCCATGCCTTCTCGTTCCACGGCTTCCCGCCCAAGCGGGCGGCCCGGCGCCGGGCGTTCTTCCGGGAGCTCCGGGATCGCACCGAGACCCTGGTGTTCTACGAGTCGCCCCACCGCATCCTGGCCGCCCTGGACGACGCGCTGGCGGAGTTTGGAGACCGGGAGGCCGCCCTGGCCCGGGAGATGACGAAGCCTCACGAGGAGTTCCTGTGGGGCACGATCTCTCGGATCCGGGGGGATCTGGAACGGCGGGACCGGGTCCGGGGCGAGGTGTGCTGGGGGGTTCGGGGAAGGGACTCCCGGCGTCCTCCGGAGATCAGCGAGGCAGAGGCGGCCGCCCGGGTGGAGGCCCTGGGCCTTCCCCCCCGCCGGGCGGCTCGGGAGCTGGCCCGGCTCACCGGCATGTCCACGGACGAGGCCTACCGCTACCTGTCGGAGCGCCGGGGCCGGTAGGGCCGTGGCCGGCCGGGAGCGAGGTTCACGCCCTCGACGCCGAACCGGCGTCACATCCAAGGGCAACTCGGTACCAGCCGCCCGCCGGCTCTCACGCCCGAGAGCTCCCTGGCCGGACCGGTCTCCGTTCAAGCCCCCCCAAGCTTCCCACGGGACAGCGGCCAGCGCGCGGTCGTCAGATCCCCAGATGAGTTCTTACGTGTGGCGCATACTTTCTGTCTTCTATATTGATGTGCCTCAACCACCACTCCTTCAGAAACGACAGCACTATCTCAGAATCCTTCCAAGAAACGGACTGGCGAGCGATCTCCACCGTTCTTGCCATGAGCTTCTTATGTAGCAATTCATGGTCCTTAAAATATGGATAGCCTGCTTTTCTCATCAGCTCTTCTTCGGTCTCGAAATGAACAAACGTATACTGTTCTAGCATGCCCAGCGTTGGTTTTATGGCTTTTACCCCCTCTCCGTGCCAGGTAAAGTAGTGTAGCGAGTTAATGGTTGACACCACCCCTCGGTGCTGTTCGTCTATGATAGGAATTCCCAGGTGGTTTTTTTCTGCCCATACGATGTAAAGCATGTCTTGAAGCCCCTTTCTTTCTTGCCTTAACACTCAAGCCGCTCTCTCCTACCTGGATGTCATTCATCCAGGTTAGCCCGCACTATTCATGAGCGTTCGTCGCGAAACCGTCGAGTGTGCGTCAGATCGGGGCAAGCACGAGCGCACGAGGGGCGCAGGCGTACTGGACGGTACATCGAACCCCGAGGCGCGAGCACGCCCCGAGAAGGCGTGCAATCGGCGGTTGCAGTAGAAGGCTTCATGAATAGTGCGGGTTAGGCAGGCGCGTTTCCCTCCCCCGGGTCGGGGGGCAAGGGGCCGACCGGAGCACCGGGTGTGGCCCCTTGGCTCACCGCGGCCTCGGAGTACGATCCGACGAGGTCTCAAACTGCCTTTTCGGCAACTTCCCAATCCCCCTGAAGGCCCAGCAGGGCGGGGTGGACCTGGCCTCGTCATACGAACGCCTGTGTGTCCTCAGCCACGGCGGTGAGTGGCAGGTCCAAGGCCGAGCAGAGCCCGCGGCCCCCGGGCCGGCCTTGATCACCCGGGTGCTCGTGCGTCCTCTGCCACGGCCGGGGCCAGGAGCTCGGGGGCGTGCCCGGCTGCGGGGCGGCCCCCCCGGCTCCGGTGGAGGGCCCTGAGCTCCGGAAGGACGAGGCCAGCGCCCGCGGCAGTGCACGCCAGGGCCAGACCGGTCGTAGCGACCCCGACCCCGGCGGGGAACGAGGAGGCGGTCGCTCCGGCGGCCCAGGCGGCGAGCCACCGGGCCCCCCGGTACCCGAGCCCGGCGGCGAACACCCACAGCGAGAGCCCGAGCAGGCAGCGGCCGGGCCGGGCCCCCCTTCGCTCCAGCCCGGCCGCCAGCAGGGTCACGGTCCCTGCCCAGGCCCACCAGACCAGGACCCGGAGGGGGGAGAGCTCCAGGACGTAGCGCACCGTCTCGGTGAGGGGTGCGGTCAGGGTGCGGAGCCACCCCGGCCTGCTGACGGCCCCGGCGACCACGGGGACGAAGGCGTCCCGGCGGTGCCGGCGCAGGAGTCGGAGGAGCCCCCCGGCCCGCTCCCCCCCGGGCCGGGGCAGCCGCACCAAGGTCCAGGTGCGCAACAGCCCGCCCCACCCGTGCCAGTCGGTGGAGGCCACCAGGGGGATGCCCCGGTCCCGGGACGCCGCCAGCAGGGCCCCCCGCACCTCGGGTCGCAGCGCCGGGTGCCCCTGGTTGGCGATCTCGAACGCGTCGACCCCCAGGGAGGCCAGGCGGCCCACGTCGGCCGGGGAGAGCCGGTACGAGAGGGCGATCACGGCGCCGCCGTGGTCCCGGTGTACCGCCCGGACGAAGCGACGCTCGAACGTGGGGTCGCGGCGGCCGTTGCGGCCGGGCAGGCCGATGCCGGGACGCAGCCCGATCCCCAGGAGGTAGGGGCCCCGGGGGCTTCGCACCTCCACCCCGGAGATCGCGCCCGGACCAGGCCGGGCGCCCGACCGGCTCGCGCGGAGCGCCGCAAAAGCGCCGTCGGGGCGCTTGTGCTCGGTGACGGCCACCACGTCGTACCCGGAGGCGGCGTGGGCCGCCAGGTTGGCGGCCCCGGAGACGAGCCCGTCGTGGGAGCCGTAGGTGTGGGTCTGGAGGTCCGCGACGATCCAGGCCGGGTCGTCGCACACCAGGCGCCACCCGGGCAGGCGCACCGCCACGCCGAACCCCAGCCACGCCGCCAGGACCCCCGCGGCGGCGAGCCCAGCCCCGGCAGCCCCCAGGACCCTGCGCCCCCCCCTCGTGCCCCGGTTCCGAACGAGCCGGAGCCCGGCCGCCCCCAGCGCCGCCCACAGGAGGGTCGCGATGCCGGCCCGGCGGAAGTCGGGGGCCCCGGCCAGCACGTGGACCGGGGCGGCCAGGGGCTCCGCCAGGACGGCGGACAGGGGCATCTCCAGGTGGACCCCGGGCACCGGGGACCCGTCGCGGGCGTCGAAGGGCCCCTGGGGATCGGCCGGGAGGAATGAGACGAGCGTCAGGGCACATAGGCCGATCCACACCCATGCCCGCCGCGCCGCGGGGCCCGGCGCACGCCAGGGCCTCATTGCCGGGCCTCCGCCACCGCTTCCCCCGGCCCGGGTCGGAGCCGGCCGTAGTAGGCCCGGAGGGTCTCGAGCCGCACCCCCCTGCGCACGTCGTCTCGGGCGCCGACAAGCTCGTACCGGGTGAACAGGCGCTCGGGCTCGTCGGGGGAGGCGTCCGGGGTGAAGAACCAGGCGCTGTGCCCCCCGCGCCGGGGGGTGCGCCAGGCCAGGTACGCGCTCCCGGAGCCCGTCTCGAAGGGGGAGTCGGTCTCGGGGTGGTCCGGGAGGTGGAAGGCCAGGAGGCTGGCCAGGCGGTAGCCCGACGCCAGGACCGGCGCCCCGGGATCGACCTGCTGCCGGAGCCGCTGGGCCCAGGCCATGACCCCGGACCGGTCGTGGAGCTTCCGCACGGGCCCCGCCCGCAGGGGCAGCACGGCCGCGGCCAGCTCCACCTGGGCGGCCGCCGTGACCAGGGCTGCGGTCGACAGGGCCGCCCAGGCCAGGGCCCGGGCCCGGCGGGACGGGCGGCGGGAGAGCCGGTCGAGCCCGCCCCCCAGCAGGACGAACGCCGCCGGGTAGGCGGGGGCAGCCCAGTTGGGCTCGCTCCGGGCAAGCCAGCTGGCCGCGGCGAACACGAGGAACGGGAGGAGGGCAGAGCAGAGGAGCAGGGGCACGGCGGGCCCGGCCTCCTCCCGGCCCGGGAGGCCTTGCCTCCACGCCCGGGCGCTCCACCACACGGCCCACACCAGCACGCCGAAGAGCAACGGGGTGACCACGCCGGCCTGGCCGGCCAGAAACCTGGCGAAGGTGCGCACCCCGGTGGCCGCCTTCGGGGCGCCGGCGGCCGGGCCCAGGCCGTGGCGGAGCTGGTACAGCACCGGCGCGCCCCCCTGGCCGAGGTACCACAGGAGCAGGGGCAGGCTCACCAGCACCGCCACCCCGGCGGCGATCCAGGGGCCGGGGCCCCGAAGGGCCCTGCGCCCCCGGGGCGACGCGGCCAGCCCCGCCAGGAGGGCCGGGGGAAGCAGCACCATGGGGTGCTTGCTCAGGAGCCCCAGGCCCACGGCCGCGCCGGCAAGGGCCCAGTCGCGGGGCCGGCCGGAGCGGAGGGCCCCCAGGGCGAGGGCGATCGACGCCGTCCAGAAGAAGACTAGGGGCGTGTCCGGCGTGGCGATCAGGGCCCCAGCGGCCAGCAGGGGCGCCGCGCTCGCGGCCCCCACGGCCCACAGACCGGCCCGCGCCGAGCCCCAGAGGTCCCGCGCCAGCACGTAGAGGAGCCAGCCGGCCGCCGAGGAGAGCACCACGGCGCCCAGGCGCACGCCGAGGGGGGTGTCCCCGGCCAGGCGCACCCCCCCGGCGATGAGGTAGGCGATCATCGGGGGGTGGTCGTAGTAGCCCCAGGCGAGGTGCCGGGACCACTGCCAGTAGTAGGCCTCGTCCCCGGACAGGGGGATCACGGCCGCGAAGGCCAGCCGGACGAGCAGCAGCCCCAGCACCAGGGCCAGGGCCCGGCGGTCCGGATTCTCAGGGCCCCCGGGGCTGCGGGGAGGCCGGGGGCCGGCCCGGAAGGCCCAGCGGATGCTGCCCGCGAAGTTCCAGGCGCTGGCCACCACGATGCCGGCGACCAGGGCCAGGCGCGCCACGGGAAGGCCCGGCCCGGCCCCCCCCGGGCCGGGCAAGGCCTGCACCACGGCCGCGAAGGCCACGGACCGCAGGGCCAGGCCCCCGGCGCACACGGCGAGAAAGGCGCCGAAGCGCGCGCCCTCCCGGCGATCGCGGAAGGTCCAGGCCGCGTTCAGGGCGAAGTTGACCCCCACGGCGGCGAGGAACGACAGGGCCTGGGCGGCGAGCCCCCCGGCGGCCGCGCCCAACCGGTCGAGCCCGGCGCCCCGGTACAGGGCGTGGAACACGGCCCAGTCCAGCCCCACCCCGGCCACGCCGACCAGGCAGAACTGGAGGTAGCGCACCGCCGTGGGGAAGCGGTGGCGGTAAAGGCCGGCGAGCTGCACGAGGTACGCGCCGGCCACCCGCCCGGAGAGCTTGCTCGTGCCCCGGTGTCGGTCCCGGAACACGAACGGGACCTCCGCGACCCGCCGGGCGCCCGTGCGGGCCAGGATCTCCAGGACGATCTTGTAGCCCCGGGGCGCCAGGGGCACGCCGTCGAGGCGCGACCGGCGAAACGCCATGAACCCCGAGGTGGTGTCGCGCACCGGAACCAGGGGGCGGGCCGCGAGCCCGGCCGCCCACGACACGGCCCGGCGCCCCAGGGGCCACCCGGCGGCCCCTCCCCCGGGCACGCGGCGGCTGGCCACAGCGAAGTCCGAGCCGCCCCGGCGGACCTCGGCCACCAGCCGGGGCAGGAGCTCCGGAGGGTGGGAGAGGTCGGCGTCCATGATCACCAGCAGGTCGCCCCGGGCCTCCCGGATCCCCCGGGCCACCGCCCGGGCCAGGCCCCGGTCGCCCCGCCGGACGATCACCCTCACCCGCTCCCCGGCCCCCAGGGCCTCCGCCACCCGCAGGGCCTCGGCGGCGGTGCCGTCGGGGGAGTCGTCGTCCACCACGACCACCTCGGAGGGCTCGGCCACGGCCGGGAGGGCCGCCAAGGTCCGCCCGAGAAGCTCCTCGATGTTCTCGCGCTCGTTCCGGGTGGGCACGATGACCGAGACCATGCGCTGCCCCTGGTCTTCGCCGCCGGGACGGCAGGCGGCGGGCTGGCGAGTGCTGCGGGAAGGGACTGGAGACAGGGTAGGAAACGGACTCTGAAGGGGGCGTGAACGGACTCTGAAGAAGGCGTGAAGATCGGGGGGCCGGTGAGGCACCCGGCTTGCGAGGCGCTACCGAAGGCTCAGCCGGACGAGCACGCTAGGCACGTCGGCGAAGTTCGCCTGCCCGGCACGGGGGGCAGGTACGAGATCACGAGAGCCGCCCGGCCGAGCTCGAGGGTGCCCACGGGGAGCACCGCGGGGAACGCGAGGCGGCCGAGCACGTCCGCCCGGGACCGCAGGAACGGCGTGAAACCGAGCCCCGGGGTGACCCACGGGCAGAAACGTGCGCACGTACCCGGCGGCTGCCTGGATCTCGCCGTGGGAGTCGCGGGTGGCGATCACGTAGAGAGGCCCTCGTGGTGGCGGGGGCCGCTGTCTAGGGATCGGCCGGCCCCGATGCCCCAGGCATGCTTGTTCGGGTCGTCGAGCCTCGCACGATCGTACGTCCCCCGGCCGTGGTAGGCATAGCCCGAGAGGTACAGGCCCGTGCACCCTTCCCGGAGGATGCGGCGGGCCCTCCTCCAGGCCCCAGGGACGCCCCCGGGGGAGCCCGGCTCTGCCGCGGCGCCGGCACCGAGCAGGATGAGGCCGAGGGACAAGGCCCCTCCGCTCCGACCCGCCGGGTGGGCTCCGGGACGAACCGAAGCCATCCGGCCCTATCGAAGAAGCCGTACCGCCGTTCCACCTTGGCGAACCAGCAGGCCCGAGGGTCCGGCGCCACCCAGGGCGGGGGACGAGGCGCCGAGGCCGCCGCTCGAACGGTGCGAGACTCGATCGCGCCGCCCGGGCGCACCCCGACCAGGCGCAGGGTGAACCGGCCCGAAGGGCTGGATCCCCCCTGCTTCCCCGCTGTGGTGGCGGGGGTGACGGTTCTCCAGCGCGGGGGTCACGAGGAGCGTGGGACGCCAGGCCCGGAGCTCGGCGGTCAGGCCCCCCACCAGCGGCCCGCCTCCCGCGAGCAGGCACGCGGTGAGCCCTTGGTCCGGGCAGGAGAGAAAGCGCACGTCCCGGGGGCCCACCACCAGCAGGTCCCGGGGCCGGGACCGTGCGACCGCGAGGAGCTCCGGGATCTGCTCGGGCTCCAGCTGGCCGTCGGCGTCGATGGTCGCGGCGTGGGAGCACCCGGCGCACCGGGGTCACCATCGATCCGCGCCCCAGCGCAGCCGCCGGGCCGTGAGAGAACCGTGAAGGGCTTCTGAATTCTTCATAATGAAGCCAGGGATGGCGAAGCAGGGCGTCCAACCGTGCCAGAGAAAATGTCCTTGACAAAAATAACCCATCTGCTATTATTTTAATATTAAATTACATACTGGAGGCAGCATGGGCACCCGCCACCGAGGAACCGAAGAAGAAGTGCGGGCGTTGGACGCCTACATCAAGCTGATGCGGGCGGCCAACGCGCTGACGGCTCGCGTGCACCGTCACCTGGCGGAGGAGAGGCTCACGATCAGCCAGTTCGGTGCGCTGGAGGCGCTGTACCATCTCGGCCCCCTCTGCCAAAAGGACCTGGGAAGGAAGATTCTCAAGACCGACGGGAACATCACCCTCGTCGTGGACAACCTGGAGAAGCGGGGGCTGGTGGAGCGCCGGCGAGATGCCAAGGACCGACGCTACGTAATGGTTCACCTCTCCGACGAGGGCCGAGAGCTGATCCGACGGACCTTTCCCCGACACGTGGCCGGCGTGGTCGAGGCCCTGAGCGTTCTCGACCCTTCCGAGCAGCAGGAGCTAGCGCGGCTGTGCCGCATCGTTGGAAAGCGGGCAGCCGAGTGATGGGAGTTTTTCTCGGAGATTTAGTTCAACATTGAAACATATGGAGCGGAGCCCTGCTCCCTCAGGCCGAGCACGAACCCAATGTGAAGGAGACAGCCCGACCATGGAGAGCGTGTCCACCTCATCCGACGCGGCAAGCCGGCTCACGCGCGCCTGGCTGCTGCGGGGAGCGGCGCCGATCCTCCGGTACCATCGCGGCAAGACCGGTGCTCCTGGCGTCCGTGGTCCCTCGGGCCGCGCCGACTCCCCCTCCGAACTTTTGGCGAACCATAAAACGAAAGGACTACAGCCATGAAGAACATCCTGCCCCACACCGATGCCGGCCTGATCACCCCGGAGACCTCGGTCGTCGTCTTCATCGACCACCAGCCGCAGATGCTGTTCGGCGTCGCCAACATCGAGCGCCAGCAGCTCGTGAACAACGTCGTCCTGCTCGCCAAGGCGGCGAAGGAGTTCGGGGTCCCCACCGTTCTCACCGCCGTGGAGACGGAGTCGTTCAGCGGCTACGTATGGCCCCAGCTGATGGACGTCCTTTCGGACCAGCAGCCCATCGAGCGCTCCAGCATGAACTCCTGGGACGCCCCCGCGTTCCGCCGGGCGATCGAGACCTCGGGGCGCAGGAACGTGGTCGTCTCTGGGCTGTGGACCGAGGTCTGCGTGACCTGGCCCACGCTGAACATGCTGGATGCCGGCTACAACGTGTACATCGTGGAGGACGCCTGCGGTGCCACCTCCTCGGCGGCCCACGATGCGGCGCTCCGGCGCTCCGTACAGGCCGGGGCCGTGCCGATGACCACCATCGCCACGGTGCTCGAGCTCCAGAGAGACTGGGCCAACCGGGACCACTACGACGCCCTGATGGATCTCCTCCGGGAGCATGCCGGAGCGTACGGCAGCGGCATCGAGTACGCCTACTCGATGGTGCACAAGGCTCCCCAGGCAGCGATCCACCCGCACGTGGTCAGCCCTTAGGAGCAACCGAGCCGGCCGGCGGTCCCCCACCGGACCGCCGGCCGCGAGGAGGCAACGGAATGGAAGACCCCATCCATGTCGCCGTCACCCGCACGGTGAAGCCGGGATGCGAGGCCGCCTTCGAGGACGCCATCCGCGCGTTCTTCGTGGCGTCCATGGGCGAGATCTCGACCCTCGGCGCGCAGCTGCTGCGGCCCCTGCCCGGACGAAAAGATCGTACCTACGGGATCCTGCGGTCCTTCGCCAACGAGGAGGAGCGCGATGCGTTCTACGCGTCCGAGCATTTCCGTCGTTGGGAGGAGACCGTGGGTCCGCTCGTGGAAGAGGGGTACTCGCGCCGGAACCTACACGGCCTGGAAGCCTTTTTCGAACCGACCGGGACGGACCGTCCCCCTCCGCGCTGGAAGATGGCCGCGCTGACCTGGCTCGGGGTGTGGCCGACCGTCTACCTCGTCTCAATGGGGGTGTCACGGCTGCTCCAGGGCTGGCCCCGGTGGGCCGCCACCGGGGTGGTCACCCTGCTGGTCGTGCTGGCCCTTGCCTGGGGCGTGATGCCCATCATGACCCGGTGCTTTCGGCCCTGGTTGAGCGACCCCGCTTCCGCCGAGACGCCACCGGGCTGACGTCCCCTGGGAGCGGAACGCCCGACGGGTCGCTGCCGGGGCACGAAGCCCCCGCACATACACCCATCCGGCCTCGGGGCGTGGAGGTTGACCCTCAGCCCCCGCTGCCGCACCACTCGCGCCGAACGGCCGAGAGGAGAGCGAACATGAACCGGACACGAGAGCCGCAACAGATCCTTGCCAGCCGTCCCACCGTGGACGGGGCCGGCGTACGGCTCCGGCGCAGCGTCGGCCACGACCGGGGGCTGATCCCCCGCTTCGACCCCTTCCTGCTCCTCGACGACATCCACGCCAGCGACCCGGACGACTACCTGGCGGGGTTTCCGTGGCACCCCCACCGGGGCATCGAGACGGTGACCTACGTGCTCCGCGGCGAGGTGGCCCACGGGGACAGCCTCGGGAACCAGGGCGTGATCGGCTCGGGCGACGTGCAGTGGATGACCGCCGGCAGCGGCATCGTGCACCAGGAGATGCCGCGACGCTTCCCGGGGGTCATGCGCGGGCTGCAGCTGTGGGTGAACCTGCCGGCCAGCCACAAGATGATGCCCCCGCGGTACCGCAGCGTGACCGCCGCCTCCGTTCCCGAGTGCCGCCTCGATGGGGGCGCCATCGTGAGGGTGATCGCCGGCCGCTGCAACGGCTGCGAGGGCCCGGTGGCCGAGATCGTGCGAAAACCGGAGTACCTGGACGTGGAGGTGTCCCCGGGCGGAGAGTTCACCCACGCCACGGTACCGGGCCACACGGTGCTCGCCTACACCCTGGAGGGCGAGGGGCTCTTCGGTCCCGGATCGTCCCGGGAGACCCCGGCCGACCACGTCGTCCTGTACGGCCCCGGCCACCTCGTCACCGTTCGGGGCGGGGCCGGTGGGGTCCGGTTCCTGCTCTTGGCCGGCGCCCCCCTGGGCGAACCGGTGGCGTGGCGAGGACCGATCGTCATGAACACCGAGGAGGAGCTGGACCTCGCCTTCCGGGAGTATCGTAACGGGACCTTCCTCAAGTCGAGCCCCCATCCGTGACCCCTTTCCACGCGTTCTAGGCATTGCCATGCCTCTTCGCCTCCACCTTATGGTCCGGGGGGCACGGGTTTCAGGGGCCAGGATTCAGAAGTCGGTGGACAGGGAGAAGGCTCTTCGGTGCCTCGAGAGGATACCCCCAGGAACCCAAACGCTTTTCGGGATTTCCTGTCTCCTGTCCGCTGAATTCCGGTTCCTGAAACCCGTGCCCCGCCGCGGACTCGACCACCCGCCGGGCCCGCCGGGGCGGGTATGCCTTGAGGAGCCCCGGCTGCACGTCGATCACCACCAGGCCGGCCTCGTCCCGGCCCGGCATCACAGCCCTCCGACCGGGGCGTTCTTGACCCGCGTCGCCATGATCGCACATCGTTCCCGCTCTCCTCTCCGCCGGCCCCATGCCCTCGCTCCCAAACCGGGCGGGGCCCGCCGTTGTTGCGACATTCCCCACCGCAGTACACTAACACCGCGACCCGCCGGAGGAGGAGCCCCTGTGAGCGAACGCGTCGGAGGGCAGGAGGGAACGGTGCTGCGGCCCTGTTTCGGGCCCGCGCGGCAGTGCCCCCTCACCCTCCGAGTGGGGGGTGAGCCGCGGGGCTGCGACCGCCGGGAGATGCGATGCTGAGTGCCCTGATCGTTGCCGTGGCCCTGGCGCTCGGCGCGTACCTGGCGTTTTCGCGGCGCCTGGCCGGATCAGCCCGGTGGAAGGCCACGGTCACCCCCCTGGCGTCGATCATGGGCAGCGGGTTTCTGGTGAGCGCGCCGCTGCTCGGGGGGATCGTGGGGAACCTGGCCGTGGGGTTCATGGCGGTCCTGCTCGTCCTGGCCTACGCGGTGGGCGGCGCGATCCGGTTCAACATCCGCTACTTCGAACCCCTGGAGAACCGGGGCCACGGCCCGGCCCAGGTGATCGGCGAGCTGTCCCGGATCGTGCTGTCCGGGGCGTACTTCATCTCGGTCACCTACTACCTGCAGCTCCTGGCCGCCTTCCTTCTCAACGCGCTCGGCGTCCACAGCCCCACGGCCGGACACGCGATCACCACCGCCCTGCTGGTGGCGATCGGCGGGGTCGGCATGTGGCGGGGGCTGGGGGAGCTGGAGGGGCTCGAGAAGTACGCCGTGGCGCTGAACCTGGGGATGATCGGGGCTCTTCTGGTGGGGCTTGCGGTGTACAACGCCGGCCTCTTGATCCACGGCCGGTGGGCGCTGCCCGCCGTGCCCTCGGACGTGGACCTGCACGACGCCCGGGTCCTGCTGGGCCTGCTGATCGTGGTGCAGGGGTTCGAGACGTCCCGGTACCTGGGGGGCGAGCACCCGGCCGCCCTCCGGATCGCCACCATGCGGACCGCCCAGCTCCTGTCGGCGGCGATCTACCTGGTGTTCATCGCGCTGGTCACGGTGCTGTTCCACCCCGATCTGGGCGCGGACGTCACCGCGATCGTGGGCATGACCCGGCCGGTGGCCGCGGTGCTGCCGATCCTGCTGTCGGTGGCCGCGATCGGCAGCCAGTTCAGCGCGGCCGTGGCCGACACCGAGGGGGCCGGCGGCCTGATCGAGGACATCACCCACCGCCGGGTGCCGGTGCGGTACGCGTACCTGCTGATCCTGCTGGTCACGGTGGCTCTGGCGTGGAGCACCGACGTCAACGGCATCATCGCGTACGCATCGCGGGCGTTCGCCCTCTTTTACACGCTCCAGTGCATCGTGGCGGTGATCGTGGCGTGGGAGGCGCGGGACCTGCCCCGGCACCGCCTGAGGGCCGCCGGGTTCGCGGGCCTGGCCGTGGCGTGCTTCGCGGTGTTCACCCTGGGGCTTCCCGCCGGTTGAGGCGACAAGACGTTCGCCAAGCCCCAGGGGGAACCTCTGCCCTCCCCTCAGCCCCGGCCGCGCAGGAACTGCACGGTCACCTCGGCGACCCGCCGGCCGTAGCGCTCGGCCGTGGCGATGTCGCCCGGGCCCGGAGCCTCGGGCGGATCCACCTGGAAGCTGGCGGCCATGGGCCCGATGAACGAGCCGACCCGGTTGGTGACCTCGGGGCCGGGGCCTGCCACGGCGTTCATGGAGTCCGGGTCGCTCTCCGCCGGGAACATGCCCGTGCCCACGTAGATCATGCCGTGCTGCATGGCGAACACCACCAGGCCCTGGAGGGTGTTGAGCTTGTCGCCGCTGAACGAGCTGGAGTTGGTGAACGCCCCGGCGATCTTGTTGCGCCAGGCGGCCGCGAACCACTTGGACACCGAGGCCTCCATGAACCGCTTCATGCCGGCCGAGATGTTGCCCATGTACGTGGCGGTGCCAAGAACGATCGCGTCGGCCGCGTCCAGCTCGTCGATGCGCTCGACGGCCTCTTCGGCGGTGTAGAGCCGGACGTCCACGCCGTCGACGGCGGCGGCGCCCCGCGCCACGGCCTTGGCCTGCAGCTCGGTGTGGCCGTACTGGGAGTGATAAACGATCGCGACGGTTGCCATGATGGGCCCTCCTCGTCTGCAGTGGACTGTGCGAGTCGGAACCGACTCTACACCGCCCCGCCAGACCTGCAAGGCCGGGAGGGTTGCAACCGCGGACTTCTTGGGCTCCTCCCGTAAGGCTCTCGGGTACGAGGCCCCCATGCCCTCGGCACCCCGCAAGATGCGTGGCCCACCCCTCCCATCCTGCGAGGCCACGCGTGAAGCACGGCGCCGACACGCCGATCACCAAGCCGAGCCCCCCTTGCCTTCCTCTGTGATTTCAGTCCGTTAATGACAATAGCAGGGAAGAGCGCCCAAAACTTCCTGAGTTTTTTGCCCCCCAAACAGGAAAAGCCGTTGACATACGCCTGGGATCGTCTAGAGTATGTTCGTATAACAGGACATCATCACAAATAATGAACACCAAGGGTGTTTGCACCCCCCTCGCCCCTGGGACATCGGTCCAACTCCGGCAGGGCAGGCAGGAGCGCACGATGCAAGACGACGGACCCGACCACAAGAAGCCCTACTATTGGGTGGGTTCGCTGGGAAAAGGGCTGCGGATCCTTGAGATCCTGGCAGTGAGAGGAGCGCTCTCCGTGACCCAGGTGGGCGCCGAACTCGGGCTGAATCGAACTGCGGCCCACAGGTTTCTCGCCACCCTGCGCGACCTCGGCTACGTCTCCCAGGACTCCCACTCCCGGTACCAGCTGACCCTGAAGCTTTTTGAGCTGGGCAACCAGGTCTCGAACATCGTGGAGGTCCGGCGGGTGGCCCGCCCGTACATGATGGAGCTGGTCGAGAAGTACCGGGAGACGGTGAACCTCGGCAAGTGGGACGGCCGCTACGTGCTGCACATCGACAAGGCTGAGAGCCGGGAGGTGTTGCGGGTCGATTCGCCCATCGGAAGCCGGGCCCCGGCCCACTGCGTGGCCTTGGGCAAGGCGTTGCTGGCCTTTCGGCCCGAGAACGAGCGGCGCATGTACCTGGAGAAGGCGCCCTTCGAGGCGAGGACCCCGAACACCATCACCACGGCGGAGCGCCTCGCCGAGGAGATCGACCGGGTTCGCGCGGAAGGTTACGCCACGGACAACGAGGAGCTGTGCGAGGGGTTGCGGTGCGTCGCGGTGCCGATCTTCGACTCCAGCCCCTACCCGTCCTATGCGATGAGCATGTCCGGCCCGGCCCAGAGGATGACGCCGGAGAAGATGCAGAGCGCCCAGAGCGACCTGCGACGGATCTGCGCGGAGATCTCAAGAGAGCTGGGGCGCTGAGGTAGGCAGCCCGGCGTGACCCGCTGCAGAGCTCGAAGCGACCCACCCAGAGGAGACACCGATGAAGCGCAAGCTGACCCGTTTCGATCTTCAGAAGATGAAGGAATCTGGCCAGAAGGTGGTGTGGATCACCGCCTACGATTACCCCACGGCCCAGTTCGCCGAGCAGGCGGGAATGGACATGATCCTGGTGGGCGACTCCCTGGGCATGTGCATCTACGGGTACGAGGGGACGGTACCCGTGACCATGGACCAGTGCATCGTGCACTCCGAGGCCGTGCGCCGGGCCGCGCCCAACACCTTCGTGATCGGCGACATGCCCTTCCTGTCGTACCAGGTGAGCGTGGAGGCGGCGGTGCGACACGCCGGCCGGTTCTTCAAGGAAGCGTCGGTGGACGCGATCAAGCTGGAAGGGGGCCGCCGGGTCTGCCCGCAGATCCGGGCCATCGCCGACGGCGGCATGCTGGTCATGGGGCACATCGGCCTCACACCCCAGAGTTCGGGCCAGCAGGGCGGCTTCAAGGCCCAGGGCCGGACGGCCGACGCCGCCCTGGAGCTCATCGGGGACGCCCGGGCGATTCAGGATGCCGGGGCCTTCGCCCTGCTGGTGGAGGCGGTTCCTCCCGAGGTGTGTAGGATCATCCGCGACGACCTCACGATCCCGGTGTACAGCATCGGCGCGGGTCCCGAAGCCGACGGGCAGCTCATGATCTCGAGCGACCTGCTCGGCGTCTTTCAGGCGTTCACCCCCAAGTTCGTCAAGCGCTACGCCGACGTGGCCGGCGTGGTGGTGGAGGCCTTCAGGGCCTACGTGGTGGATGTGCGGGAGCAGCGGTTCCCCGCCGAGGAGCACACCTACACCATGGTGGAGGGGGAGCTGCCCAAGCTCACGGAGGCGCTCAGGGGGTAGCACGCGTCGGATGACGGGCCGGACAGCCGGTGCGGCCCCCGGGCCCATTCCGGGAAAGGGAGTAGCCGATGGCTTGGCACGAGATCGAGGGGTTTCTGAAAGAGGCCGGACTGTCCCCCCGGGAACGGTACGATCTGCCCGAGTCCCCCCACCGGTTCCCGGGAGGCGCCCACGCGCGCATCGAGATCTCCGGCGCCGAGACGGTTTCGAACCTGGAGGTCATGATCCGGGAGGCCCAACGCCGCAACGTCACGGTGCACCGGGTCATCTCGGTGGTGAAGGGCACCACCCTGATGGACAAGCAGGAGCTGCGCGATTTTGCCCAGATGGGCGCCGACAACCGGCTGGAGATCCTGGTCAACCCCATGGCGGCCCGGGGCTGGGACAACGGGCGGCAGTACCTGACGAAGGAAGGGTACGTCTCCGGGATGCGCCTGCGCGGTCACGACATGATGTACTACTTCCTCAAGGAGATGGACCGGTGCATCGAGGCCGGCATCCGAGGGTTTCTCACCACCGACGAAGGCATCCTCCGGCTCACCGCGAAGATGCGCGCCGACGGCGTTCTCCCCCCGGATGTCAAGTTCAAGGTGTCGGTGTTTGCGGGCCACGGCACCGCCGCAAGCGGACAGCTCCTCGAGGAGCTGGGGGCCGACAGCTTCAACCCCCTGGCCGACCTCACCCTGCCGATGCTCGCCTCCATCCGGAGCGGCGTAAGGATCCCCCTGGATGTCTACATCAGCCTCGTGGAGTCCATGGGCGGGTTCCAGCGGATGCACGAGGCCGCGGATATCGCCCGCGTGGCGGCGCCGGTCTACTTCAAGATCGAGCCCGGCCCCTCCGAGGCCGCCCTGTACAACCCGTGGGTGGACCGGGCGATGCTCGACGGGCTGATGGCGGAGCGGGTGCGCCTCGCCGAGATCGCCATGGACTGGATCGACCGAAGCGATTTCGACATCGTCATGAACGACTATAAGGCGGACCTCTCCGTGCCGAAGCCCTGAGGTCGTTTCAGCCCGAGACGCCTGTCGGGCCGACATGCCCCCTCTCCTGAGAAACGGAATCGAGATGAGCGAGCACAACATCTTCGACACCGCAATACACGCTCTGAGGACCGCCGGTCGTCTGGGCTCGATCGACCCGACCGTCGTGGAACTGCTGTCGGCCCCGAAACGGATCTTCGAGTTCCGGATCCCCCTCCGGATGGACGACGGAGCGGTCCGGTTCTTCACCGCCTGGAGGGTCCAGTACAACGACGCCCTCGGACCGTGCAAGGACGGCACGCGCATCCGGCCGTCGCTGTCCCTGGACGAGGTCAAGGCGCTCGCCTTCTTCATGACCATCAAGCACGCCGTCGCCGGCATCCCCGGGGGCGGCTCCAAGGGCGGGATCCAGGCCGACCCCCGGCAGCTCTCGGCCTGGGAGTTCGAGCGCCTGTGCCGCGCTTACGTGCGCTGCCTCCCCTCCAAGGGGCCCTGGACCGATGTTCCGGGGGCGGATATCGGCACAAACGAGCAGACCATGGCCTGGATGCTCGACGAGTACGAGCAGATCGCGGGCCACCACATGCCGGCGGCCGTCAACGACAAGCCACCCGTTTTGGGCGGCTCCCTCGGGGGAGAGGCTGCCACGGCCCGGGGCGTGTACCACACCCTGTGCGCGGCAGCCGAGGACAACGGCATCGAGGTGGCGGGGGCGAAGGTGGTGATCCAGGGCTACGGCCAGGTGGGCTCTGCGGCAGCGGAGCTGCTCCACCGCGCCGGAGCCAAGGTCGTGGCCGTGAGCGACGTGCACGGGGGGATCCTGCGGGACGAGGGGCTCGACATCCCCCGGCTGAAGGAGCACGTGGCCGAGACCGGGTCGGTGGTGGGCTTCGCCGGAGCCCGGCCGGTCTCCAACGAGGAGCTCTTCGGGGTCGACTGCGCCATCCTGATCCCTGCGGCGGTCCAGAGCGTAGTCCACGAGGGCAACGCGGACGCGGTCAAGGCCCGGCTCATCGTGGAGGCGGCCAACAGCCCCGTCACCCCTGCCGCCGAACAGGCGCTCCTGGCGCGGGGGGTCTTCATCGTCCCCGACGTGGTCGCCAACTGCGGCAGCGCCCTGGTCTGCTCGTTCGAGCGGACCCAGGGGCTCACCGACGAGTACTGGGATCTCGACACCGTGAACGCCCGCCTGGAGACGCGCATTCTCGGGGCCTATCGGGAGGCGGTCGCCACGGCCCAGGAGGCCGGCACGGACTCGGTCCGCAGCGGGGCCTGGATCAAGGCGTTGCGGAAGATCGGCAAGGCCGTCCGGCTGCGCGGCTGGGGCTGACCGGACCGCCGGTTCGGTCCGCTGAGGGGCCCTTCTTGAGGAGCGGAAGCGATGGCACTGTTCGAGACGGGGGAGTACCTGCGCAGGATCGCCAGCACGAAGCAGCGGATGGAGGCCCAGGGCATCGAGGTCCTGATCGTCTCCGACCCGGCGAACATGAACTACCTCACCGGCTACGACGGGTGGTCGTTCTACGTGCCCCAGGTGGTCGTGGTGAGCCTGGATGCCGGGGAGCCGGTGTGGATCGGGCGGGGGATGGATGCCAACGGTGCCCGCCACACCACCTTCCTCAGCGAGGAAAGCATCGTGGGGTACCCGGACCGCTACGTCCACTCTCCGGCGCAGCACCCCATGGACTTCGTCGCGGACGTTCTGAGAGGGCGAGGCTGGGACACGAAGGCGGTGGGCGTGGAGATGGATGCCTACTACTTCAGCGCCCGGGCGTTCGCCGCGCTCCGGAAGAACCTCCCGAAGGCCACCATCAAGGACGCCAACCTCCTCGTCTCCTGGGTGCGCATCGTGAAGGCCCCCCAGGAGATCGAGTACATGCGGCAGGCGGGAAAGATCGTGGAGCGCGTCATGAACACGGCCCTCGACGCGGTGGCTCCCGGCGTGCGGGAGTGCGACGCCGTGGCCGAGGTGTACCGGACCCAGATCCGGGGCACCGAAGCCTGCGGCGGAGACTACCCGGCCATCGTGCCCATGATGCCCGCCGGAGAGAAGACCTCCACGCCCCACCTCACGTGGACCGACGAGCCGTACGGCACCGAGATCGCGGTCAACCTCGAGCTGGCCGGCTGCCGGCACCGCTACCACAGCCCCCTGGCCCGCACCGTGTACCTCGGCTCGCGCCCGCCCCGCAAGCTGACGGAGACGGCCGAGATCGTGGTCGAGGGCCTGCATGCCGCCCTCGACGCCGTGCGGCCCGGGGTGCGCTGCGAGGAGGTCGAGCTGGCCTGGCGCCGGGTCATCTCCCGGGCCGGCCTGGAGAAGGAGTCCCGCATCGGCTACTCCATGGGGCTCAACTACCCCCCCGACTGGGGTGAGCACACCGCCAGCCTGCGGCCCGGGGACACAACGGTTCTCGAGCCGAACATGACCTTCCACATGATCCTGGGCATGTGGATGGAGGACTGGGGCTTCGAGTGCAGCGAGTCCTTCCGGGTGACCGAGACGGGGCACGAGACCTTTGCGGACGTGCCGCGAAAGCTCTTCGTGAAGAGCTAGATGGACCAAGCGCGAGCACCCGCGTCCGCCGTTACCGGGGCCGCGGCGAGCGGGGGGCGCGGCCCCTGGCGAGGCGCGACCCCGCTCGGGCCCCACGCGAAACGCTCGGCGCCGGCGATGTCCCCAGCCTCGCACCCCACGGAGGGGGTTCCTCAGCATCCTGCCAGGCCCGCATGAGCGGGCGCCACGGGGCGACGATGATCCACAAGGCGAGACCGGGCCAGGTGAGCGGGGGAGAAGCCATCGGGATCCTCCTGCTGGACACCTCGGTGCCCTTCATCCCCGGGGACGTGGCCAACGCCACCACGTACGACTTCCCGGTGCGGTTTCGGAAGGTGGAGGGGTTCACCGTGGCCCGCGCCATCGGCAAGGACCCCTCGATCTTCGTCGCCCTCCTGGCCGCGGCCCGGGACGTGGCGGGCCAGGGGGTGCGGGCGGTCACGGGCGACTGCGGGTTCATGGCGGTGCACCAGGAGCGGCTGGCGCACGAGCTCGACGTGCCCGTGTTCCTCTCCAGCCTCCTCCAGATCCCGTTCATCCTGAGCACCATCGGGAGGTCCGCCAAGGTGGGCGTGCTGACCGCCGACTCCCGGAGCCTGGACGACGCGATGCTGTCATCCCTGGGCATCGGGGACCCCCACCGGGTGGCCGTCGAGGGCCTCCAGGGCCGGGAGCGGTTCCGCAGCTTCGCCATCGAAGAGACCGGGGTGCTCGACGCCCCGGCGGTGGAGGAGGAGGTGGTCCGGGCTGCCCGGGATCTGGTCCGGCGGGATCCCGCGGTACGGACGATCCTCCTGGAGTGCAGCCTCCTGCCGCCCTACGCGGCTGCGGTGCAGCAAGCGGTGGGGCTGCCGGTGTACGACTACATCACCATGATCAACCACGTCTTCTCCGCGGTGGTCCGCCGGCCCTTCCGCGGATTCATGTAGCGTCTTCGTCACCGCCGCGGGTCCCAGGACCGCCGGGGCCCGATGCACAGGAGACAAGGGATGGATCTCTCCCGGCTCGTTTCCGAGCGCAGCCGCGAGGTGGTGGAGCTCCGGAGGGACTTCCACCGCCACCCCGAGCTCGGCACGCAGGAGTTCCGCACGGCCGAGCGGGTGGCCGGCTACCTCCAGGCCTGCGGGCTCGAGGTGCACCGGGTCACCGGCACGGGGGTGGTGGGCCTGCTGCGGGGGGCTCGGCCGGGGCCGACCCTGCTGCTCCGTGCCGATCTCGACGCCCTGCCCATCCAGGAGGAGAACGACGTCCCCTACCGCTCGGTGCACGACGGCGTGATGCACGCCTGCGGCCACGACGCCCACACCGCGACGCTTCTCGTGGCCGCCCGCATCCTCTCCGGCCTGAAGGGGCGGCTGGCCGGCAACGTGAAGTTCGTGTTCGAGCCCAACGAAGAGCATGTCGGCGCCCTCGCCATGATCGAGTCGGGGGTGATGAACCACCCCCGCGTGGACGCCTGCATGGCCCTTCACTACTGGACGCCCCTTCGCACCGGCCAGCTCGGGATCACCGAGGGGCCGGTGATGGCGGGCATGGAGCACTTCGAGCTGATCGTTAAGGGCCGCGGCGGCCACACGGCCACCCCTCAGACCGCGATCGACCCGATTCTCGCGGCCGCCGCCGTGGTCCTGGCGGTCCAGAGCATCCAGACCCGCGAGGTCGACGTCCTCCGGGAGCCGACGGTCATCATGTTCGGGACGATCGCCGGAGGCACGGCCTCCAACATCATCCCCGACACCGTCACCCTGTCGGGCACCATGCGCTACTTCTTCACGGGAGAGGCCCAGAGCCAGGACCACCCGAAGCGCCGCTTGGAGCGGGTCGTCTCGCGCACCTGCGCAGCCCACCGGGCCGGGCACGAGCTCTCCTTCCTCTACGGGCATCCGACCCTCGTGAACCACGCAGGCATGGTCGCTCTCGCCCGCTCGGTGGCCTCGACCGAGCTCAGCCCGGCGCCGGAGATCGTGTCCTTTTCGACCCTGGCCGGGGAGGACTTCTCGGAGTTCGCCTCCCGCGCACCCGGGGTCTTCTGCTTCGTGGGCGCTGGCAACCCGGAGAAGGGTACCGACTTTCCCCACCACCACCCGCGCTTCGACCTGGACGAGGACGCCCTTCCCGTGGGCGTGGAGCTGCTGGTGCGGAGCGCCCTTCGGTTTTTCGAGCAGGCAAGCGACCTTTCTTTTCCCTCCAAGCGCTGCTGAGGAGGTGGCATCCCTGCAGAGTCAGGTCGGCCGTGGGAACGAACGGCTCGTTGTGCAACGTCCACCAAAAGGAGAAGTGCCATGAGAAAGCTCTGGAGCCTCGCCATCGCTGTGCTGCTGTCCAGTTCGGTCGTCGTAGCCGCGGCGGGGGAGTACACCGGGGGGAAGGTCCACGCGAAGCTTGCCTCCGAGGAGATCGAGGGCGACTTCATGACCGTGTGGGCCAACAAGTTCTCCGAGGAGATGAAGAAGTGGTCCGACGGCAAGATCGACATCACCGTGTACCCCTACGGGTCCCTCGGAGACACCCGTGACATCAACGAGCTGTGCCAGCTCGGCGTGGTGGAGTTCGTGTTCTCCGACTATGCATGGATCAGCTCCTTCGTGCCCCAGGCCCAGGCGTTGGCTCTGCACTACTGGGCGCCCCGGGAACGGTTCCCGGAGGCGCTGGCCTGGGTGCTGGAGAACGGCAAGTTCATGCCCCTGCTGGAAGAAAAGTTCCGGAAGAACGGCCTGGTGCCCCTGGGGATCCTGTACGAGGGCTGGCAGTGGATCACCTCCAAGAAGCCGATCAACGAGATGTCGGACCTGCGCGGCCTCAAGCTCCGCCTCATGTCCTCCAAGATCCTGGTGGAGAACTACAAGGCCTACGGCGCCAGCCCGACCCCGATGAGCTACGGAGAGGTGTACGGCGGGCTCCAGACAGGTCTGATCGACGCCCAGGTGAACCCCATCTTCGCCGACTACAGCATGAAGTTCTTCGAGGTCCAGGACTACTTCACCCAGATCTGGGCGGAGCCCTTTGTCGGCATCCCCACGGTGAACGCGGCGTTCTTCGACGCTCTGCCGAAGAATGCCCAGGAGAAGATGAGGCGGTTCTGGATCGATGCGGTCATCCCGGCGGCGAGGTGGATCGACGAGCGAAACGAGAGTGACATGGAGAAGATCAAAAAGGAGCGCCCCACCGTCAAGTTCGTCGAGCTCACCGATGCGCAGATCGAGCCGTTCAAGGAGAAGGCCAAGACGGTCTACCCGAAGTACGTGGAGATGGGCGGAGCGGACGCCCAGAACGTGCTGGACGCCCTCCTCCAGGACTTCGCGTCGGCCAGGAAGGCCCTCGGCATCCGGCACTGAGCTGCCGGTTGCACCGACGCAGTTGCCAGGGATACCCGCTACGGGGGGAACTCCCCGTAGCGGGTACCTTCCGGGGAAGGAGCAAGCCGATGAACGCAGCAGGGCAGGAGCCGGGCCGAACCGGGGTCGTAAAGGCGGCGCGCCTCGCCGGGCAGGTCGTCAACTCCTTCGAGGAGTGGACCCTGATCCTGTGCGTGGCAGCCCTTTCCATCCTTCTCGTGGCCAACGTGATCGCCCGGGACTTCTTCACCAGCATCTACTTCGCGGAGGAGATCTCCGAGTTTCTCGTCATCCTCACCACCTTCGTCGGCCTCAGCCACGGGGTGCGCAAGGCCCGGCACATCCGGATGGGGGCCTTCCTGGACATCATGCCGGGCTGGGTGGAGAAGATCTTCATCATCGTCATCTCGGTCGTCAGCGCGCTCGTCATGTTCGTGATGGCCAAGGAGTCCTACACATACCTGATGATGGCCAAGAACCGCGGTCATCTTACGCCGGCTCTCCAGCTGCCGTACTGGACCTTCTACGCCGTTATCCCGGTCGGCTTTGCGTTGGCCGGGGTCCAGTACGTCCGCACGATCATCAAGAACCTGACCCACCGGGAGACCTGGATGTCGGCCGACCAGCAGAGCGAGTACGAAGACATTCCGGAAACGTAGAGCAGCGCGGCGCAACGACTGCACGGTCAGGAGGCGGGTCGGTTCCGGACACCGTGCCCGCCCGGCGCATCAGGATCCCGGCCCGGGACGTCAGAGGAGGCGCATCGTGAAAGTCTTGGGGTTCAGCCTGGTCTTCATGCTCCTCTTCGGGTTTCCTTTCATGGTCGTGCTGCTGGGGTCGCTGATCCTGTACATGACCCTGTACATGCCGCACATGCCCTTTACCGTGCTCGTGCAGCAGGTACTCACCGGGGTCACGCCCCCCGCCCTGGTCTGCGTGCCCATGTTCATCCTGGCCGCCAGCCTGATGACCGCGGGCGAGGCGGCCGGGAAGCTGATCCGCATGGTCAAGGCCTTCGTGGGCCACATCCCCGGCGGCCTCCCCATCACCACGAACGCCAGCTGCACGTTGTTCGGCAGCGTGTCGGGCTCCACCCAGGCCACGGTCGCCGCCATCGGGGGGACGATGCGGCCGATGCTGTTGGAGGCGGGGTACACGAGCCCCTTCACCCTGGGGCTGATCATCAATGCGAGCGACATCGCGTTTCTGATCCCCCCGAGCATCGGGTTCATCGTGTACGGGGTGGCGACGAGCACGTCGATCGGGCAGCTCTTTCTCGCCGGCATCGGGCCGGGCATCCTGATCTTTCTCCTCTTCTCGCTCTACTGCTACCTCTACTCCAAGAAGCGGAACGTGGGTCGGCTGCCCAAGGCCAGCCGCGCGGAGAGGATCGCTGCCGTCAAGGACGCCTTTCCGGTCATGGGGTTTCCGATCTTGATCGTGGGGGGGATCTACTCGGGGATCTTCAGCCCGACGGAGGCGGCGGCCGCCGCAGTGGCCTACGCCCTTGCCCTGGAAACCCTGCTCTACAAAAGCCTCACCCTGGACGCCGTCAAGGATGCCTTCCTCCAGACCGGCGTGATCACCGGGGTGGTGTTCATCCTGGTGGGGGCCGGCCAGGCGTTCTCCTGGACGATCAGCTTCCTGCGCATCCCCCAGGCGTTTCTGCCGCTGATGTTCGGGACGGATGCCTCGGTGCTGCGGGTCATCGTGGTCGTGGTGGTCTCGTACTTCGTTGCCTGCATGTTCGTGGACCCCATCGTGGCGATCTACGTCCTGAGCCCCATCTTCCAGCCCTACGTGGTCCAGTCCGGGGTGGACCCGGTGCTCCTGGGCACCCTGGTGACCCTCCAGGCCGCCATCGGGTCGGCGACGCCCCCGTTCGGGTGCGACATCTTCACGGCCCAGCTCATCTTTCGTCGACCGTACCTGGAGGTCATACGGCACACCCCGCCGTTCATCCTGATCCTGCTCCTGGTCACGGTGCTCCTGGTCGTGTTCCCGCAGATCGCCCTGTTCCTGCCCAACGCCGCGTTCGGCGGGTAGCGCCAGGGTTCAAAGAGCCGGGCGATGGGCGAGCACCTCGGATTTGACACTTCTTGAAGGTGGGGGAGAGGAAGCCTGCCGGAGAAGCTCTTGCCCTAACCCGCATTATTCATGAAGCCTTCCGCTGCAACCGCCGACTGCACGCCATCTCGGGGCGTGCTCGTGCCTCGGGGCTCGACGTACCGTCCCGTACGCCTGCGCCCCTCGTGTGCTCGTGCTTGCCCCGATCTGACGCACACTCGACGGTTTCGCGACGAACGCTCATGAATCATGCGGGCTAAGCGCTTGAGATCATGGTCATGTGTACGCGGTGGGCGAGTTGTGGGATCGCCTCGGGTTGACGGAGGCCCCGCGGGAGAGTGGCCTGGAGGGCCAGTCCTCCTTCGGGGCGTCGGAGATGATCCGGCTTCTGGTGGTGAACCGCGAGGGGAACCGATCCTCGAACGGCGAGGACGACCTTCGCCGGTACGGGTACAGCCGGGACGGCCGAGGGGGCCGACGCCAGGTGGTGATCGGGGTGGGGATGACCCAGGAGGGGATCCCCTTGTGCCACCACGTGGATCCCATGGAGACACGCTGCCGACCAGAGACCTCGCCCAGGCTTTCGCTCGGGAGGGTTCTTGCTTGGACACGAGTGTTTGAGCCGCTAAAATCCAGATTTGAACTCAACTTAAACGCAACCTACTGTCAAAACAGTTCAATATTGGGCCCCTCTTCAGCCGGGCTTGCCCCGGCAACCCCCGTGGCTCGGTCGTGAATTACACGTTGCTCTTCCATCGTGTAGCCCAAAACCAGGCCATCCGGGGCGAAGGGGGGAACAGGGTCCCCACCACCGGTCCGCAACCGCCTGAGCAACCGATCCGCGTGCTTGCTCATTTCATCCAGCGCTCCGTCCACCTGCTCGAGCCGTTGGCGGGCGATGTCCTGGAACTGGATACTTGCAAGCCCTTCCATCACCTGCCGCCCCAGTTCCCTGTTGGCTTCTCGTGTGCTTGCGAGGACTTCCTGGACGACGGATGGCACCTCGGAGGCGACCTCACCTAGCCCCCGCAGCATCTCGCCGGCCTTCCTCAACCCACGGATCTGTTCGTTCCGCCCTTCGTCCTGAAGTTGATGCCCAAACTTGGTGCGCACCGTCGCCACCAGCTCGGAAAGCCCCCGTTCGATCCGCTGCGCCGCCTTGGCGGATTTCTGGGATAGGTCCCGAATCTCTTTCGCCACCACCGCAAAACCCCTCCCAGCGTCTCCGGCCCTGGCTGCCTCGATGGCCGCATTGAGGGCCAGCAAGTTCGTCTGGCTTGCAATGTCCTCCACCACCTCTGTGAAATTGCGCGGATCCTCGGCTCGATCCAGTACCTCCTCGATATGGCGCCACTCCTTTTCCAGTGCGGTTTGGCGGTTAGCCAAATAGGCCTCCAAGCCCTGCACAGCTTGAATGTTTTTCTCCCGATCCTCTCGCATCCTGCGCGAGAGGGTCTGGATCTCCTCCATGGCCGCGAAGATGTTGTTGGTCATCACCCCCACTAGGGCATCCAGACCTTTTAGGCGTTCTGCAATGTCCCGGGCCGCCACCTCGGTAACCCCGGCAACCCCCAAGAGCTGGCCTCGCAGCACCTCCATGACCTTGGTGTATCCCTCCAGGGCATCCGCTGCGGCCTGGCTGGCCTCCCTGGTTTCGGACAACTCTTCGCTGTCGCGCGCGAGACCTTCCAGCAGGGGGAAGCGGCGTGCCGAGAGCACCAAGAAAGCGGCTCCCAGGGCTCCGGCAAGGCCAGCCTCCAAAAGCGCCCCCAAAAGGGCGTCCCCCCCTCCGAGGCCCATCGTTTCCGTGCCCTCCCAGGCCAGAAACCCCAGGTTACCCGCGGAGACCAGCAGGAGCACCCCGCCGACAAATCTGGCGAAACGACGGGTCAGAAGTAGGTACCTGGAAGCATCCATTTTTTGCCCCTTCTCCCCGCGTGCTAGGGAGAAGAAGGTGAAAAGGCCTGTAGAAAACAGCGATCGCACAAAAACCTCTTTTTTTTTCGCCAATCTATATCCTCATGCAAAGCCTTCGGCGACGCAGCTGGTCTCTCCCTTGAAAACGATGGCCCACCACCGGAACTTAGCCGGAGGATCACATCCTGACATTAGGCGCCCGGAACGACCTGTTTGATAACCTTCAAGAGATCATCTGCCAAAACCGGTTTCACCAGCCATCCCGTGGCACCGGCCGTCCGAGCCTCTTGGCGTTTGGATTGCTGAGACTCGGTGGTGAGCATGAGGATCGGCACGAACCGAAAGCCCGGCACCTTACGCACCTCCCGGATTAGGTTGATCCCGTCCATGCCGGGCATGTTGAGGTCGGTGATGATCAGGTGGGGCTTCAGGCCCCCCTTGAGCTTGGCCAGGGCCTTTTCGGCGTCAGCCGCATCCTCGGCCTGGTACCCCGCCTTGGAAAGAACCGAGGCGATGCTCATCCGCATCGTGCTCGAGTCGTCCACCAACAGGATCGTCTTCATGGCTCCCTCCCAGGTTTCGGCTCCCCCTTCAGGTCCACAGGGCTTCGATTCCCTCTGCAAAGATCCGGTATCCCAGCGCTCCTCCGCTCCGGAGCGCGAACCCGCACACGGGTCTCCCCGCCTCGAGCGCCTCGGCCAGCCGGAACCCCGGATCCCGGAAGACCCCGTGGCACGCGGGGGCCGATCGGTCGCAGGTCCCGCAGCCCACCCCGATCCTTGCGTGAGCCTGGGTGTCCAGGTCCCCCACCAGGGTGCGGTACCTCCTCCGACCCCACTCGACGGCCAGGTTGACCACGATGGCCACCTTTTCCGGTGCTCCCCTTTTGGGGGTTGGCCACCGCCACCACGAGGGCGGTGACCCCTCTCATCCGTGCCCTCTCACGTGCCGCCGGGAATCCCTACACACCGCAACCACTGCACCAGATCCGGATCCTCGGGCCAGGCCGAGATGGTTGGCGAGGCAGCCATCAGCACCTGGAGCACGGCGGTGTGCAGGTGCTCGAACCGCTTCAGGTTCACTTTGCCTCTGGGGTGGGACTGGAGCCACGCCAGCAGTCCCTCGGCATCCTCCACGGCGCACACCCCCTCCAGCACTGCCACCGTTTTTTTGAAGGTTATAGGCATGCCACCAACTCCCGCAGGTTCAGCACCAGCAGAACGCGCCCATCTCCCAGCAGGGCCGTGCCGGCGTACAACCGGAACCCGGCCAGGATGCCCTCGAGCGGCTTCAGGATGATGTCCACCCCCTCGTGGAACCGGTCCACCACCAGGCCCAGTTCGTTCCCGCCCACCTGCACCACCAGAACCGCCTCTTCGTCCCGCCCATCGGCGGTCTCTCGCCCCAGGGCGAGAACCCGCCCCAGCCGGCACAAGGGCACCAGCCGATCCCGGAGTACCACTGTTTCCCGGCCCTTGATTCGGTGGATCCCGTCGGCCGGCACCCGCACGGTCTCTACGACGCTTTCGATGGGCACCCCGAGCATCTGGCCCCCCACCTCCACGATCATCACCCGGGTCACCGCCATGGACAGGGGCAGGCTCAACCGAATGCAGGTGCCGCGCCCTGGCTCGCTCTCCACGGCCACCGAGCCACCGACCCGGTCCACCATGGCCCGCACCGCGTCCATGCCCACCCCCCGGCCCGACACGTTGGAGACCTGCGGCGCCGTGCTGAACCCCGGCGCAAAGATGAGGTGCAACGCCTCCTGGTCCGTGATGGTGTCGAGCCGCTCCTCGCTGAGGATCCCTTTCTCGTAGGCTTTTCGCTTCAGGTGCTCCGGGTCCATCCCCCGCCCGTCGTCGATCACCTCAATCAGCACTTGGTCGTCGAGCTGGACCGCCCGCAGCCGGATCTCTCCCTCCTCAGTCTTCCCCGCCGCGAGGCGCTCGTCCGGGGGCTCGATTCCGTGGTCCATGCTGTTGCGGATCAGATGCACAAGGGGTTCGGTCAGATCTTCCACCACGTTTTTGTCGGCCTCGGTCTCCTCCCCTTCCATGAGCAGGCGTACCTTTTTGCCCAGCTTCCGGGACAGATCCCTTACGAGCCGGGGAAACCGCTGGAACGTGTGCGATACGGGCACCATCCGCACCTGCATCACCGCACCCTGGAGTTCCTCGGCGATCCGGTTGATCACCGCGTGCTGGTTCTTGATCTCCCGGGCCAGCTCCCGCACCTGGAACACGTCCTCTGCCTTTCGGGCCAGAAACGGCAGGGCGTTCTTGGCCACCACCAGTTCCCCCACCAAGTCCATCAGGGCATCGATGCGGGCCTGGTCCACCCGGAGCACCCGTACCTTCTGGCCGCCGTTCCCCCCGGGCTCCGGGACGGGGCCCTCCGGCTTCTTGGCCGGGGTTTGGGACGGGGCCTCGTCCTCCTCCGGGCCGGCCAGGCCGGCGGCCAGGGGAGCCAGGGCGTCCTGGAGCACCTCCCGCAGCGGTTCCCCCCCGCCCTGGGTTTGGGAGGCCTTCAAGGCGGCCGACACCCGGGCAGCCACCTCTGTCTGCCCCACCCCGATCAGCACCGATTCCGCCACCCGGGCCACCGACCGCAACACGCCGCGCCGGATTCCCGGGTCTACAGGGCTCGCCAGCAGGGTGCGCTGGGCTTCCAGGATCTCCACCGCCGCCGCCACGAGATCCGGATGGCCATCCCCCAAGGGAGCCGGGGACGTGCCGCTCCCCCCGGTCTCCGCCGGCTCCCCGGCCGAGACACCGGCTCCGGAGGGGCGGCCCGCCTCCCCTTGCCGTCCCTCGGGCGGCACCTCGCCCCGGGCCACGCACTCGATGAGCCACTCCACGAGCCCTGGATCCGGATCGGAGGTGGCCAGAACGGTGTCGAGCCACCGCAAGGCCGAGGCACTCAGGAGCTCCGGGCCGGCCACCCCCAGGGCGGTACCCACGGCCCGCCGCAGATTCTCCCACCGACCGCCCCGCGCCCACTCCCGGGCGTCGTGCACGAACGCACCAAAGGGCTCCGGGTCGGAAGGCTCTCCCGTGGGTCGCACCCACGCGCTCGGCACCACCGTCTCCACGCGCACCTGGTCGGCCACGTATCGGAACCACTCTTCCACCTCCCCCTCCGGCGCGGTACACACCAGCCGAAACTCCAGCACGCACCGGTACGGATCCAGCTCCCCCAGGTCGGGCCAAGGTTCCCTCGCCTGCACCGTGCCCCACGCCACACCCGGCGCGTTTCGGACGGTGTGAAACGGATCGTCCCCCGCGAAAAAGCACGCTTCGTCCGGCGTGTAGGTGACCACCACCGGCCGCCCTGCCCCCTCCGCAGCCGCCCGGAACCACTCCCTCCGCAGTGCCTCCGGAACCTCCGCCGCCCACGGCAGCTCGCGCACGCCCTCATTGTTTTCCCCGGACTCCTGCGAGGGCAGCGCGTCGGTTTCTCGTGGGGCTTCATGCCCGGGCTTCGCCTCCGCCCGGCCGCCCCCGCCGGAGGCCCACTGCCGAAGCCGCCTCACCAGTTGGACACTGGCCTCTCCCGCACCAGGCCCCAAGGTTTCCGATGCTTCCAGCTCGTCCACCCAGGTGGCCACCTGGTCCAGGATCTCGAAAAAGATGTCCGCCCCCTCGGGGGTAAGCTGTTGCTGGCCTTGTCGCACCCCATCCAGCACGTCTTCCGCCGCGTGCACCAACCGGGTAAGCGACCCCAGCTCCTCAAAGATCCCCGACGAGCCCTTGATCGTGTGCATTCCCCGGAACAGCCCGTTCAGCGCCTCGGCGTCGCCGGGGTTGCGTTCCAGGACCAGGAACCCCTGGCTCACCCGTTCCAGGAGCTCCCGGGTCTCGGTGATGAACTCGGCCAGCAACGGGTTCATCGGCTCTCTCCGTTCCGCGCCATCAGGGCCGCGAGCAGCCTGAACGCCTCCGGCCGCACCGGCTTCACCAGGTACAGGTTGGCCCCCACCCGGTAGGCATGTTCCCGGTCGTGCTTTTCGGACTCGGTGCTGATCATGATCGCCGGCACCCCTTCGAGCTCCGGGGTGCTGCGCACCTCCCTCAGCAGGGTGTACCCGTCCATCTTGGGCATGTTCACGTCCACCAGCAGGAGGTCGTAGGGGGTCACCAGAGCCTTCTCCAGGGCTTCCACACCGTTTTCCGCCTCCTCCACCTGGAACCCCGCCTCCTCCAAAATCTTGCGGTGGTACAGGCGCACCGTCACCGCGTCATCCACGATCAGCGCTCGTCTCATGCCCGGTTTTCTCCCTGTGTTCAGGCCGACCTCTGGTACACCACCGCGTCCCGGAACCGGCGCACCTTGAACACGGAGGTGATCCGGCTCATGGACTCCGAGTGCCCCAGCAGCACGAATCCCCCAGGGTTGAGGGCGTCGTACAGGGTCTGAACCGCCAGCCTCTGGGACGCCTCGTCGAAATAAATCAAGAGGTTCCGGCAGAAGATCAGGTCGAAGTTGCGCATCCCCTTCGTCTCGTTGAGGTCACACAGGTTGATCCGCCGGAAGTTCACGCTGGCCCGCAGGTCGTCGCACAGCCGATGATACCCACCCGGGGCGGGCTCAAAATATTTGCCCAAGATCCAGCGGGGCAGATGGCTCACCGATCGTTTCGAGAATAGCCCCTGCTTCGCCCGTTCCAGAGCCCGGGTGTCGATGTCTGAGGCCACGATCTCCACGTCCACCCGGTCGATCAGGTCCCAGTACTCCAGGAGGTACAGCGCGATGGAGTAGGGCTCCTCCCCGGTGGAGCACGGCATCGACCAGATCCGCACCGTCTCGCCCGCCCGTTTGTAGTGGAGCACCTCGCCCAGCAGGTCGCTCACCATGCACCTCAGTTGATACTCCTCCCGGAAAAAGTAGGTCTCGTTCACGGTCATCAGGTTCACCAGCTCCTGGAACTCCTCCCCAGATGCCTGGAACCGCATGAACGCGAAGTAATCCCGGAAGCCCCTATGCCCCGTTCCTTCGATCCGCTGGATCAGGCGCTTGTCCACGAAATAGCGCTTGGAATCCTCGAACCGGATCCCGGTTTTGCGATAGAAAAAGTCTCGAAACCGGTCAAACTCCGCATCGGTGATATGGAGCTCGCCGCAGCGCGGTTGCGTCGCCGCCGCACGGGCCATCTCTCATTCGCCCCCGAGGATCCGATCGAGCGCCGTGTCCACCGCAAAGGCCACGAACGGCTCGTCGGGAAACCGGTCTTTCACCGCCCGGACCGCCGGGGTCATCTCGGGGGTGCCCACCTCGGCCAATCGGTCCAGGGCCACGGTGACGACGTTCACGTGGGGGTCCTGCTCCAACACCCCCATCAGCCATCGGGGCGCCTCCGGGTGGGGCAGGTCTCGGAGGATGTCCAGGCCGAACAGCCGCACGTCCGGGTTCGGGTCGGCCAGCAGAACTTCCATCCGGGGGCCCACGGCTTCGGGGAGCTGCCCCAGCACCTCCACCGCACCGTTTCGCAGCCCCGCGTCCTCCCCTCTCAGCAGGGGAATCAGGCCCTCGACCACGGCATCGCCCCCGATGGCCAGCAGGGCATCGAACAGGGCCTCGCGCACCGAAGGCTCGGGCTCGGTCCGGAGCCGCTCGCACAGGGCCCCCACCGCCTCTTCGCCGTAGGCCACCAGGTCCCGGGCCGCCCACCTCCGGGCCTTGGGCTGCTGGTCGTTGAGCTCGGCCAGCAGGCCCGTGAGATCCCGTGTGTACTTGCGGGGGCTCGGCTTTGACGTTGCCGCCGGCTTCCCGTCCGCTTTGACCAGTCCCATCGGTTTCCTCGTTTCAGCCTTTGGCCGCCTCGGCCGTTCCACTTCCCTCGTAGGCCCACTGCACGAGCTGCCGGGCGATCCGATGGCACGGGAGCACCTTGTCGGCGCCCCCCCGCTCGATCAGCTCCTTGGGCATCCCGAAAACCACGGCCGTATCCTCCGACTCGGCCACCGTGCGCCCGCCCCGACGGTGCACCTCTGCCATGGCCTCGGCACCGTCGTCCCCCATTCCCGTGAGCTCCACCGCGATCAGCCGGTCGGCCGGCACGTGCTCTAAGGCCGAGCGCACCATGCGATCCACGCTGGGATGCCACAGACACCGCTCGTCCGCCGGCACGCCCAGGGCGACGAGCCCTTTTCGCCGGCGGCTCAGCACCACATCGGCGTCCCCCCGGGCGATCCACACCGTCCCGGCTTCCAAAAGGCTCGGACCCCGAATCTCTTTCACGCGCAGCGCGCACCGGCGGTCCAGCCGCTCCGCGAACACCCGCGTGAAGTGGCCCGGCATGTGCTGGGCCACCAGTGCGGGCAGCGGGAAATCCGCCGGCAGATCCGGAAGGATCTCCTCCAGGGTCCGGGGCCCGCCCGTGGACACCCCGATCAGAACGAGGCCCTCCGGGGCCCTCTCTGCCGGCTCTGGAGCGGCCAGAGGCTTCCTTAGTCTTTCCGGAGGGGGATGGACCCGCTCCCCAGAGCTGCGCCGCGGGCGGCGTTTCGCCCCGAGCGCCGCCCGCACCTTTCGGATCAACTCGTCGGCCTGGTCTTTGATCTGGAGCGACACGGTGCCGTCCGGCTTGGCCAGGTAGTCCACAGCGCCCAGCTCGAGGGCCTCGAACGTGGCCAGGGCCCCCTTCTCGGTGAGGGACGAAACCATCACCACCGGCCGCGGTGACTCCGTCATGATGTGGCTCAGACAGGTGAGACCGTCCATCACCGGCATGTTGATGTCCAGGCTCACCACATCCGGGTCGACCTCCTGGATCCGACGAAGGGCGTCCTCGCCGTCGCGGGCCGTGTACACCTCGAAGTCCTCTTGCGTCTCCAGCATCTGACGCAGGTATTTGCGCATCAGCGCTGAGTCGTCTACCACGAGGACCTTATATCTCGCGCCCATCTTTATCGAGCTCCGTACCTTCACGTGTCCGTTGCCGCTTCTTGCGCCATCGCAGAGGCCACAGCCTCGTGTTCCCCGGCAGCCAGTAGCTCCCGCGCCTCAAGGATCTGAATCACTCTCCCGTGCTCTTTGAGGTTCACCACGTGTGCCACGATGCGGGTCTGCGCTTCGGAAAGCCGAGGTGCAGCTTCCACACTGTCCGCAGGTACCCGAAGCACCTCGCTCACGGCGTCCACGATGAAGCCCGTGCGCGTCCCTTCGAGGTTGAGCACCAAGATGCGTTGTCCGTCGTTCCTCTCCATTTTCTCCAGCCCGAACCGCGTGCGCATGTCCATCACCGGTAGCACCGTTCCCCGTAGGTTCACCACCCCTTCGATGAACTCCGGGGTCTTCGGCACCCGGCTCATCTCCTCGGGCACCCAGATGATCTCTTGTACACACCCGATTTCCACCCCGTACTCCTGACCCGCGAGCCGAAACACAACGAACTGCAGATTTTCGTCCCCCCCCGCCTCGGAGCACGAGGGCCTCTTGTCGACGTGCACTTCCTCACCCTCCTTCTGGGCGCGAAGCGCCTCTTGTACGCTCGGATGGCGGAACAGCGTCTGGCCGGTCAGCACCGAGACAAGCCGGTTGTCGTTCGCCAGCCGACAAATTGCCTGAACGCCCTCCACACCCTGCTTTTCCAAGAAAGCAGGAACCGGCTCCAGACCCTCCTCTGGCGTGTGGAACACCTCGTACACCCGGTCCACCACCACCCCCCCCACCGTGGGGGCCCGGGCCGCCTCGCTTTCCACGCTCACCACGAGAATCCGATGGTTGTCATCCAGAGGAACCTCCCCCAAACCAAACAGCCTCCGAAGGCTCACCAGGGGCAGAACCCGCCCCCTGAGGTCGATGATGCCCAGCACGTGGTCCCCTGCTCCCGGAACCCTGCTGATCTCGTCCGGTACCCGCACGATCTCCTGCACCTCTGAGATCTCGAACGCGTACGTCTCTTGGTCCACTCCAAAACTCACCAACTGCTGCCCTTCGACCTCATCCTCATCTTTCGTGCCAGGCCGATCGGCCCCCACCTCCACACCCGGACCACCCGAAACCCCGTTGGGCCCTTGCGCGTTCAGGCTGAACTCCCGCGCGACCAGGGCTTGGGCGTCCAGAAGCTGGATCAATGCGCCCTCGCCCCCTGGCGGTTTGATCACCCCGGCCAGAAGCTCCGTATCGACCGTGGTTCGCACGTCCGCCGAGGGCTCAATCCGCTCGGGTTCCACGCCGATCACCCGCTCCATCCGGTCAACGATCAATCCGATCGGCCGGCCGCAATCCACCACCACCACCCGGGTGGCGTCGGTGGGTTCCGCCACGGCCAACCCCAGAAGCATTCGAAGATCCACCACGGGCAGCACCGCTCCCCGCAAATTTGCCAGCCCCCGAAGACACGAAGGGGCGAGGGGTACGCGCACGGCGTCGGGCAGGCGGATGATCTCCAGCACCGACTCCATGGGAAACGCAAAGCACTCGTCCCCCACGTAGCACGTCACATATTGGCCCACGGCCTGCTCCTCCCCGAGGGGACCGTCGGCCGCGAGTATCGGAGACCGGGAGGGCTCCTCGGGAATGCTCGTCATGGAATCCATGGGTCCACTCTCCATCAAGGCAAGCGATGTGGTCGAGGAGGACCGGACGCACCGTCTACCCGGCCTGGAGCTCGTCGGCGGTCGATGCGATCTCTTCGATCGCCGCTGCAAGCTCGGTCGCCCCTTGAGAGAGTTGCCGGGCTGCAGCCGACGACTGGGCCGTCGCCTGGCTCGCCTCTTCTGCCGCCGCGCTGATCTGCTCCATCCCTTTCTTCGCTTGGGTGACCGCGGCCGCGATCTCTGTGGTGCCTTCCAGAACCTCGCGGTTCCCACTCAAAACCACCTTGGTCTCCTTCTCCGCCACCACCAGATTCTCGCTCACGATGGCAGCCTTTTCGGCCTCGGCTAGGGACACGTCTGCGATCTCGTTCAGCTCGGTACGCACGATCCCCACGTGATCTTGGATCGCTTTCACTTGATCCTTGATCTGTTCGGCGTTCTGGGCCGCGTCCGTGGCCAAGTTCTGGATGTCTGTGGACACCACGGCGAACCCCTTCCCAAACTCTCCGGCCCGGGCCGCTTCCACCGCACCCGTAACCGCCAGCATGCTCGTCTGGATCGCTACCGTCGCGATCCCATCCACGATCTTGTCGATCCGGCGGCTCAACGCCTCGAGCTCCTGGATCGCCTCCAGGTTTGCCCGTCCGGTTCGAGCCGATTCCCGAATCCCCTCTATCATTTCCTCCACGAGCTTTTTGTTCTCTGCCACGAGCTCAACAATCTCCGCGCCAGCGTCCGCCCCTTCCCGAGCTTTTGCTTCCGCCACGTTGGCGCTTTTCTCGATCTGGGCGATTCCGGCCACGGCCTCCTCCGCTGCGGAGGCCTGCTGCTCGGCACCCCGGCTGATCTGGTCTATCGCTGTCACGATCTCTGCTGAGGCCCGGTTGATCTCCTCCACCGCTGCCGAAAGTTCCTCCGCGGCTGCAGCAACTTCCTCCGCGCTCTTGGCAATGTCGGTGCTGCTCTTGAGTTCGTCGGCCAGTTCCTCCAACTCCTGGGCCGCCTTCTCGCTCTCGGAAAGCGCCTGCGCTTGTTGCTCCAGGCTTTTGAGACACTCCTCACAAGCCGACGACTGTTCCTCCGCTGCCGCCGCGATCTGCTCGCTGCCTTTCTGGGCCTGCTCCCCCGCCAGGGAGGCCTCGGCGGCGGCCTGGGCGATCTCGTCAGCGGCGGCCCGGATTTTCTCCGTCTGAGACTTGATCTTCGCGAGCTGCTCCGCAACGGCTGCGCCCTTTTCCACTTCGGCTCGGGCGGACTCCGCCGCTGCCCGCACCCCCCCGGACACCGCTTGCGTCTTTTCCTGTACCTGCTGGATCAACTCGTCGATATTGGCCGCATTCTTGGCCGAGGTCTCGGCCAACCCCCGGACCGTGTCGGCCACCACTGCGAACCCCTTTCCATGTTTCCCCGCCCGGGCCGCCTCGATCGCGGCATTCAGAGCAAGCAGGTTGGTCTGATCCGCGATTCGCATCACCGCCTTCACCGCCTCGGTGATCCGGCCGGCCTGCTGCTCCAGTTCGCCGATCCGTTTCACCGATTTCATCTGCCGCTTGGCCCCCACCTTGACGTTCTCCACCAGAGATGTGATCTCGCTTCCTACCCGATCCATCATCCCCTGGAGCTCGGTACTCTTTCTTCGCGCCAGCTCGGCCACCTCGCCTTGCTGTCGCAGCCGGCCGTCCACTTGGTTCATCGCGGCCAGGCTCTCCTGACATGCGCCGGCGGCTTGCTCGGCCCCTCCTGCGATCTGCTCCATGGAACGGTTCAGTTCCTCTTGGGCGGCCACGGCCTCGGAAACTGCGGATGCCAGCTGGGTCGATGCCGCGGAAATCCGCTCGGCCGCCTGCTGCTTCTTGGCCAAGGTACGCGCGCGTCGGCGTTTCTCCTCAGCCTCCAGCCTCTGCTCAGAGGTCACCTTCGGCTTGCTCGCCGTGTCGGAACCCAGTGCAGTGTGCTTTTTCAGTGCCATTGCGATTGCTCCTTCCTGAAGGTGACGGCGTGCGGGATCCAGTTGTGTCCGCGACCTTTTTGCTGGATCACAAAAGCTCCTGTCTCCATTATGGCCTTTGAAGGCAAGGCTTTCTCGTGATGTGACTGAAAAAATCACCCTACCTGCGCGAATCCACTTTATCCGACGTCTTGCGCATCGGCCTTGCCAGAACACCTTGTGTCAGCAGCCCCCCTGAGATTTTTCTCCGGGCTGTTCATCTTTCTGTTTCGCTCCCCGACGACGTTGGCGTTGTCGGCGAATCGGAGTGGCAGCCGGACCGTCATAACGGTTCCCCTTCCTTCCCTGCTTTCGACTTCCATTTGGGCCCCATTGCGCTTTGCCGCCTCATACGCGATGCTGAGCCCAAGGCCGGTTCCCTGTTCTTTCGTCGTGAAAAACGGGATGAACATCTCGTCGAGGACCGCTTGAGGGATCCCTGGGCCGTCGTCCTCGATGACCACCTCCACCAGACCGAAGAACGCAGGGGTTCCGTAGGGGATCTCCCGCGTAAAGAACCGGACCGTGGATCCACCGTACCCGGCGGCCTCAAATGCATTCACCAACAGATTGACGAAGCAACCGATCATTTCCGTCTTGTGCACCTCGACTAGGAAACTCTCCGGAGGAGGCAGAAACTCGGCGTTGACTTCCCGAGGTTTCCTCGCAAGCGACTCCTGGAAGGCGGACCGCATGAGTTCAACCAACACGGTTTCGGGGCAATATCCCCTTGGCGCCCGCCCGAAGATGCGAACGGACTCGATCAATGCTTCGATCCGATCAACCCCGCGGCAGAGGTTTTTAAGCAATCCCTGCATTTCCTCTAAGGCCCGTTTGTCGGGAGAAGCACCCTCCGACACCTGCCTGTAGATCTCATCGCAAAATCCCCGCAGCAACTGTGCCTTCGTACTAACGAAGGCCAACGGTGTGTTGATCTCACGAACCAAACCCGAAATGAGGCGCCCGAGCGCTAGCATCCGGCACTCTCTCTCCTCTCTTTTCTGTAAACTATAAAGTTCCTCTTTGACTTTTGCTCGCTCCAGCGCTAAAGTCAGCCGGTAGAAACTGGGTTCCAATTGTCGGACAAACTCGGACTCAGTAAAGGGCTTCACAATGAAATTCGCAACTCCCCACCGAAGTCCCTCGATCACGATGGATATTTCCGCGAGTCCAGACACCAATATGACCTCTGTCTCAGGGCATTCGAGCCTGATTTTCTTCAAAAGTTCGATCCCATTCAGTCCCGGCATGCGAAGATCTGCCACCACGATCGGAAAAGGTGTCTCACGGAAACACATCCATGCCCTGAACCCATCGACCGCGGTGACCACCTCATGCCCCAACCTCTTCAGGCATCGCGACATCATCTCTCTAAAACGGGCATTATCGTCCACCACGAGGATCCGAAAAGGTTCCCTTGCTTCGAAACGAAGTTTTCCCTCGTTATTGGCGGCGGCAAAACGCAACTGATTCCCTCTCCATTACCAAAAAAACAACGACGCTTTTACTATAAATCTAGAATATTCAGGTTGCACAAACGCCTATGCGTAAGCGCCTTATAAACCGCCCCCTGGCGCAAGCCGAGAGAAGAGGTCTGCCAGCATGTGCCAGCTACATGTGCCAGGCGCCCACCTGTCCAGGTTGCTTTTTGTAGCAACCGCAAGTGCTGGGGTCCTTATCGAAACGACGCCACACATACTAAAGAAACTTTTCTATTTTATATTGGTTGATTTTCAAATATTTGAAAAAAAAAAAAAAAAAAAAAAAAAAAAAAAAAAAAAAAAAAAAAAATACTTCCTGCCGACGCACAGCCGTTTGTCATTCGTAATTTTGAATTGCCCCCAACGAGCTTGACACCCCCGGAGCAAGAAGCGGAGTCTAACCCGTTGCCATCGCGGCAGAAATGCATTTTCACCGTCAGCTAGGTAGGGAATAATATGCTGTCTATCTGGCTTGCCAAATGAGCTTGTGGGTGTATCATGTAGGTTATGTATGTTCGGCTCCATCGCCAGAAGCAGCGCGGCAAGGTCTACACCTCGGTCCAGGTATGCGAGAGCTACCGGGATCCGGCGAAAGGCAATGCCCCCCGAAATCGTGTCCTGCTGAACCTCGGCCCCCTGGACAAGCTCGGGACGGACACTCTGCAGAAGCTGGGCGAAGGGTTCTTGCGCGCGGCCCTGGAGATCCGGGGGGCGGGCAAGGGGCGAGCGAAGGGCCAGACCGGGGCGGCCGGCTTTGCTACCGCTCTGAAGGCCTGGGATTTCGGCCACGTTTACGCGGTGGCCGGGGTGTGGGATCGGTTGGGATTGAGCGAGGCCATGGGGGAAGCGGGCCTCGTGGGCCGATCGTCCTTCGGGGCTGCCGAGATGATTCGGCTCTTGGTGGTGAACCGTCTGTGTGAGCCCACGAGCAAGTGGGCGCTGCTCGACTGGATGGACGGGGTGTTCGGTCTGGGGGAGGCCCCGTCGTACCACCACCTGCTCCGGGCGATGGACCGGTTGATCGAGCAGAAGGACGAGGTGGAGCGGGCCGTGGCCCGGCGGGTTCTGGAGGAAGGCAAGGCTAAGGACCTGGTGTTCTACGACATCACGTCCACCTACTTCGAGGGGGACCGTTCCCTGGAAGAGGAGGACCTGCACCGGGACGGTCGAGGGGACCGGCGGCAGGTGGTGATCGGGGTGGTGATGAGCCGGGAGGGGATCCCCTTGTGCCACCACGTGTTCCCCGGGAACACGGCGGACAAGACCACGGTGGCCGAGGTGGTGCGGGATCTGAAGAAGCGCTTCGACATTGGGCGGGTGATCTTCGTGGGGGACCGGGGCATGCTCACGGACGCCAACCTGGAGTGTCTGCTCACGGAAGGGGTGGGTTTCATCGTGGCCCATCCCCTGCGCCGAAACACCGTGGCGCGGGAGGTGATCGGCCGGCTGTGGCGTCGGTTCGACCGAAAGGGACACACGGAGCAGTTCTTCGAAGACGTCCGGCAAGGGGTGCGGTTCGTGATCGCCTACTCTCCCACGATCGCACGGGAGACGAAAGCGGCTCGCAAACGTCGGCTGGCCCAAGCCGACGCATGGATCCGGCAACGGCTGGAGGCCTTGGCTCGGCCGTCGGGGCGTGGCCAACGGCCCACCCCCCAGGGAACGTACGATCGGATTCGGGACTACCTGCGGGACAAAGGGCTCCTGAAGTTCTACGACATCACCCTCTCGGAGGCCGAGGGGCTCCAGGTGAGCAAGAACCGCAAGGCGCTGCTGTGGGAGGCCAGGATCGACGGGGTGCTCCTGGTGGAGACCACCGACATGGAGCTTGCGCCCGAAGAGGTCATCGCCCGGTACAAGGAGCTGGCGGAGATCGAGCGGGGGTGGCGGTGCCTGAAGAGCACGGTGAAGGTGCGACCCGCGTACCACTGGACCGAGCGTCGGATCCGTGCGCACATCTTCGTGTGCGTGCTGGCGCTGCAACTGGAGCGCTGGATGCGAAACCGGCTTCGGCCCCTGGGGCTGTCGGTGCCCCGCGCGCTGGCTCTCCTCCAGCGGAGCAGGGTGGTGGAGCTCGTGGTGGGAGCCACCACGACGCGTATGGCGACCCGGCCCACGAGGGGGCAGGCGCAGATTCTCCGGACCCTGGACCTCCCCCCGGTCCCCAAGACCCCATGGGGCGGCACCGTGTAGTGTAAAAACGCCCGGCTCCAAAAACTAAGTTCAGGATCCGCCCGCCCGAAGGCTGCGGTGCGCCGAGCACGACGTTGTCGCGGTCGCCCCGGCACCGGTAGCCGTCGTACTCTCCCCGGATGTGCAGGCTCGTCAGGGTGGAGAGAACCTGCCGGATGTCCTCCCCGGCCGCGTCCCTGGCCGGGCTCAGGCTTCGAAGCCGAGGAGATGCGCCGGGGAAAGGCGAAGCCTACCCCAGGAGCTCTGCCATGGCCTTTCCGATGCCGGCCGGGCTCTTGACCACGTGGACGCCGCAGGCCTCCAGGGCGGCCATCTTCTCGGCGGCCGTGCCCTTGCCGCCGGCGATGATGGCGCCCGCGTGGCCCATGCGCTTGCCCTTGGGCGCGGTCTGGCCCGCGATGAACGAGACCACGGGGACCTCGATGTTCTCCCTGATGTACTCGGCGGCCTCCTCTTCGGCCGTGCCGCCGATCTCGCCGATCATCACGATGCCCTGGGTCTCGGGGTCGTCCTTGAACAGGGACAGGGCGTCGATGAAGGTGGTGCCGATGATCGGGTC
>Ga0256830_1000077_pt1 | contig 83942 bp, 104 predicted proteins | sample 128326metaG_FD_190537 | JGI IMG/M metagenome (GOLD analysis project Ga0256830, IMG submission 190537) | Hydrothermal vent microbial communities from Lau Basin, Pacific Ocean - 128-326 | ecosystem: Environmental > Aquatic > Marine > Hydrothermal vents | place: Pacific Ocean: Lau Basin... | reverse complement strand
TCCCATCTGCGGGCGAGAATGGCGACTTTGCATGGATTGCTACTCAACTTTTTCATCCCTCTAAGCCTGTTTATTACTTCCCTACCACAACCTTTTTATATTATCCTTACGTATATTATATTGATGAACACACAAAACTTTCTCAAAGTCCGCGTCGCCCGCGGAACAGAATCAAGCTTTTTTGAGTTTGTCGGGCGAATCGCCCGAAAAATGAAGAAAATAGGGTTCGAACTTTCATGGAAGAAAGTAGGAACCCAGAAAGTAGCCTACCCCGTCGGGCCTGGGGTAGTGTATGAAATCACCACCGACATCTATGAATTCAACATCCCACGGAACGTTACCGTGGGAAAAGAAAACGTCGAGTTCGTCGGGCTCATCACAATCCGAAAAGGCATAAGACAAGTTTCTAAGATCGCCGAGGGCCATGACGATGTTGTCTTGGGGGAAATCCCCGTTCGTTGCGACAAGTGCGGTACCAACAGGCGCCGAGTCAAATATTTTGTTTTCAAGGAAAACGGCGATGTCAAAGTCCTCGGTAAGAACTGCGCCGAGGAATACTTCGGAATCAATCTAACAAAGTCCCTCGAATACTGGTCTCGCTACGCTGACGCCCGCGTCGTCTCAAGCCGAGGCGGAACGTACGAGATCGAGACCCCCACTGTCTATGAAATCGTCGCCATCACTCTTTTTGCCCTCGACCGAGCGCAAGAAAACGGGGACTCGATCGAATGGAAAGACCTCAAGAGAACAATCTATAACCTTCAATACGTTACTAACACCGTCATCGACAGCCTACCCGTCGAAGTCGCCTATGACAACCAGCAAATCAACAAAGAGCTCAATAACTTTGTCAAGGCAAACCACCACGAAATCGAGGACATCGTTGCGCAACTCTACGCCCGAGCCCGAGCCATGAAGCCAAAGACGGACTTCGAATACAACGTCCGCAACAACCTCATCGCCAGCGACGGCGCAGAGATCGCCGTCCCCCGAAGCGTCCCGATCGTCGCATGGTTTGCCTACGACACGATCGTGAACGCCGAAAAACGAGAGGCACACCGACGCAAGAGAGAACAAGAAAAACTGCGAAAACAACAGATCAAAGCCCGCTTCGAGAAGGGGCAGTTCATCGCCCCGATCGGCGAGAGGATCGAGGTCGACGTTACCCTCGGCAAAGTCGAGGAACGCGAGGGCAACTGGGGCGCATACTACATCGTGCGCTTCGAGACCGACGAGGGCTACAAGCTAATCTGGTTTACCAACAACCCCTTCGACCTCTCGAGACTCGAAATCGGCGACAGGCTACGAATCAGAGCAACCGTGAAAGAGCACAACCACAAGTTTTTCAACACCAAGATCCAGAGAGTCTCTATTGTTAAAAAATACTAAGCGCTCAAGCGCTTTCCTATTTTTTGCCCGTTTTTTGCTCGATCTCGGGACGTTTATCTTTTTGTGAACAATTTATCGGGGAAACATCTTTCCGTCGATTAATGGGGCTGTTTTGCCACAAAGAATTGAAATTAGCTCTGCTTTGTTTATTGATTCGTGCGCGGGGGAAGGTAGAAAGTAGAAAGTAGAAAGTAGAAAGTAGAAAGTAGAAAGTAGAAAGTAGAAAGTAGAAAGTAGAAAGTAGAAAGTAGAAAGTAGAAAGTTCTACTTTCGAGTCATGCTTCTACTTTTTTATTTGCAAGAACAACGCATAACGATCCAATGATCGAAAAGTAGAAAGTAGAAAGTAGATCTTCTACCTTCTACCTTCTACCTTCTACCTTCTACCTTCTACCTTCTACCTTCTACTTTTGCTTCTACCTTCTACTTTCTCCGCTCGCTCCATGGGATTATAACAGCGCACAAGGCTTTTTTAGTCGATCAGAGATTTTGAAAAAGATGCCAAATGATCAAAGAAAGTATTGAAGAAAGAGCCGAAAAAGTGGTTAAAGCGTTGAACGAATGTTGTGGCTACGAAATAACAAAGGAAGACATCACATGCTACAAGTGCAAGATAAACGAAATTTGCGAGTATGCGTTCGACCCCTACAATACTTATGGGGATTGCATAGCGGAAAAATAAGGAGCTTAGAAAGCAAGGTGGCGCAAATGGAATCAGAATCCAAACCAGACAAACCAAAAGACCTAAGTGGGCTTATCTCGAGGAAGCCGAAAAAGAACTATGACCTCAAACTTTTCTTACGGCTCCCAGTCGAAGTAGAAGAGTTCGTAATGGAAAAATACGAGCTACCGTTGGAGCGGTTCTTGGAACAAATCATCACCGACGGCATATGCAAGAAAACGGGGCTCGCACAGTTCAAAATGTTCTGCCACATCCATGGTTGAGGGCGTTTTCCATGACAGGCGCAAAAAAACGAGCAACCATCGACTGGACGAAGCAAGAGAGCACCACGGCGAAGGACTTCGAGGACGAGCAACCGCTTTTGCCCCCGCCCCGAGAGTTCACGAAGTTGAAACCGTACGAGGGAATTTTTGACTCGGCGTCGCTCGTTATTGAGAGACCTTCGAAGCGAGAAATCGTTGAACGATCGTTCATGCAAATATTGAGTGCTCTCGGTTTCGCAATCGACGACGAGAACGTCAAGGACATCGTTCGGCGCATGACCGAGCTACTTCTCGCCCTCGGGAAGAACCGCCCCGCCCCGAAACAAGAGGACTGATCCTATGGGCACACTGCAACACCGTTTGATCTTCGGCGACGCTCAAAGCATGCCCGAGATCGAGGACGACAGCGTGCACCTCGTGGTTACTTCCCCGCCGTACTTCAACGCCCCGTTCGACTATCCAGGACTTTTCGAGAGCTACGACGATTTCTTTAGCGCTGATTCGGAACGTGGCGAGAGAGATTAAGCGTGTGCTCGCCGAGGGAAGGATCGTCGCCTTGGTGATCGACGACGTGCTCGTCGACGGGCGGAAATATCCTCTCGTCGCCGACGTTACGAGGATCTTCATAGAAGCTGGTTTCAATTATCGGGAACGGATCACGTGGCTCAAGCCAGAGGGCTACATCCGAATCAGCAGAAGGAGCGGTGTCCTCGTCCAGAATCCGTACCCGATGTATTACTATCCCGATAACTTGCAAGAATCGATCCTTGTCTTCCAGAACGGCGATTTCGACTACAAGAAAGTCCCGCCCGCCGTTAAGCAAGCATCGAAGATCGACGTCAAGTGCTACCAGGCGGAAAAATGGTTTCTCAATGTTTGGCGAATAACGAACGTCCTTCCGAACAACAACGCATTGGAGAAAGGGATCGCCTCGTTCCCCGCCGAAATCCCGCATAGGTTGATCGCGCTTTTTAGCCACAAGGGCGAGACCGTGCTCGACCCGTTCATGGGCTCTGGAACGACGGTAAAGACCGCTATCGCCCTCGGAAGGCAAGCGGTCGGCTACGAGATCGACCTCGAGCTTATTGACGCCGTGAAAGCGAAAATCGGTTACGAACAACTCGGTCTTTTCTCGGGCGACAACGTGGAAATCATAGTTCGAGAAGACGCACGACGCCTGCGCTCTCGTTTGCAAGCGAAAGTCGCAAAAAACGTGTTTGAACGGTGAATTAACTTTTTATATTATAAACGTTATATTAAAACGATGACTCAGCAAACCAAGAGTGTCAAGCAAGTAAAGTATTTCCAGTTCTCCATAATGCCCATGTCTATCCACAGTTTGACGGCTCTCCGCCGAAAACTGCAGGCGAAAATCGCCGAGGCGGAGAAGTTCTATCTCATGCACCGAGGGCTCGGTTTCGTCTCCGTTGTGCCGAACAGCGGGACGCCAAGCGAAGACGGCGAGAAAATACGAGAAGCGGTCATCGCTGGTACTGGGAAGCGCAACGGGCAAATCTCGCTCCGAAAAGCCCCGAGGTTCCATCAGCTCCGCTTAAAGAACCTCGACGACCTTCAAGCGTTCTTGCGCTCAAGCGTCCGAGCCATGAACGCAAAGGGCCATACCGAGGACTTCTTCCATGTGGTCTATTTCTTCAACCAAGGGGACTTAGAGCGCCTCATGCCCGTCATTACCGATCGGGAGTTTAGCGAGCCACTCGAGAAATACTCGTGGCGCGTTGGTCGGGTATACACGCTCGAACCGCTCGAGATCGCCGAGGACGAGACGTTCTATCCCTTAAAGATTATTCTAACGCGAGGTGAGACAAAAGATGCTTAGGATCGACAAGAAAGACATCGATCGCGTCATTTTCCCAGAGCAAGCGAAGAAACGAAAGTACCGCTACACGACGATCTTCGAGATCGACGACGAAATCGAGACGCCATCTTACCCTCTTGACCGTAGCGGAGCTCCTATCATCGTTCGGCGCCCTGTCCGCTTCGTCCTCGCTGGGAAGCACGAGACGCCCCGTAGAGTCTTGTTCGAGGGGCGCCCCGTATTCGCTTTCCCGATCAGCGTCGTCGAGCTCGACAACTATGACACAGAAGACTTGATCGAGGACGAGACCTTCGTGCGCGAGGTCTTGCACTTCCTCGACGTGTCCGCTGAGGTGCAGAGCTGATGACGGGGTTCAAGTGCGAGAATTGCGGGGACTTCAAGCTCGACCGAGTAATCCCGTATGCAGACCCCGTGGACGGCGAATCGTATTACTGGATACGGCTGGTCTGCGTGTGCGGGGCTATGATGGAAGCATGCCCGCTGTGCGGTCTGCCGATCTACTACGACGACGAGGTAGGCGCCGTGGAAACATGCGATTGCGGGGAAGAGCTACGAATCTGCAACTGGCGAGACGTAAAAATTCGCGCAAAAGACATCGACAAGATTACCAGCACAGCCTACGTATAACCACATTCTTTAACGGTTATTATAAACCACTATACTTTTATATTATCAATCATTATTGTGAATAGAACATGATGCGAGCAATATGGCGCGATATCGTGTTCTCGTGGCGCAACTATCGCATAGAAGCCCACGGGAACACGTACGAAAGAAAAGAACTTTTGAAGCGTCTCGGCTTCCGCTGGGACGGACAGAGGCGTGTCTGGTTCCGAGACGACGAAACGTTGGTTCGTGGCGTCGTCTCGGCGGAAGAACGAGAGGTCGCCCAAGCAGTGAACTCTCTCGTCGAGAAGATACGCCCGATTAAGGAGCGAAAGATCCTCGAAGTCGCAAACAGGCTTCCTTTCGACTTCGATGTAGGGCTCCGAAACTACCAGAAAATCGGGGTTTACAAGATTCTGCAAAACAAGCGCTTCTTGCTCGCGTACAAGATGGGGCTCGGGAAGACGATCACTGCCCTCGGCGCGGGGGCGCTCTACAAGAAACAAAAGGGACGGGGGAGCATCATCTACATTCTGCCGAACCCAGACTTGCTCGTCCCGCAAGTCGCAAAAGAAGCGCAACGCGTGCACTTGTCTTCCATCGTTTTTTCCCGAAAGCGCTTCAAGGGCGTTCCGAACACGGTGAACGTCGACACTGCCTTAAAATACGATGTTGTCATCTTTAGCTATGCCATGTTTCGGGGCCATTACCCGCGCATCGAGGGGCGCCTCAAGGAAGCAATCCGCAACGGCGAGGTCATCGGGATCTTCGCCGACGAGGCGCACAAGATAAAAGAATACAAGGCGCTCCAAACCCGCCGTGTTTTCGATCTCTTGAACTACGCTCGACAATACCACGCGCTCGTCGTGTTCATGACGGGCACGCCGACGCTCGGAAAACCGAAAGACGTTTACAACATGTACCGCTATCTCGTCCCGTATTCGTGGGGCTACAGGCGATTCATGGAGCGCTACCACGGCGCCCATGAGGGCTACTACGGGCTCGAACTCGGAGAGCCCCAGAACCTCGAGGAACTGCACGATCGGTTGCGCCCGTACATGCAAGTTGTGAACGCAGAGGACGTCGCAAAAGAGCTCCCGTCTCTGAACCGCCACGTGCTCGACGTCAGCGTCGAGCTCCCGAGCCGTGGCTTGCTCTACTCTGGCTCGATCGGGGACTTGCAACGATACAAACATCAACTCGCCATGAACAAGACCGTGGTCATTCCCGAGATCGTCGAAGAAGCGGTGCCTTGCTTGATTTTCACGGACTTCGAACAAGTCGCCACGAGGATCGCCGAGCTCGTCGAGAAAAAAGTCAGAGTCGGTGTGATCAGCGGGAAGATCACTGGCAAGAAACGGGCGCAGAACGTCAAGGACTTCAACGAGGGGCGCCTGGACGCGCTCGTCATCGTCTCGAGCGCGGGGGGCGTGGGGCTCAACCTTCAACGCGCCGAGAACGTCATCTTCAACGATCTGCCGTGGTCTGCGGGCGACTTTCTGCAAGCAGAATCGAGGGCGCACCGCATGACGACCGACCACCCAGTGTTCACAACGATTCTACGGGTTGTCGACAGCGATTTTGACCGAGAACTCGTCGAGTTCATGTTCCGCAAGATTGAGGTCATCTCGGTCATCATGACGGGGCAGGCGGGCGAAGAAGCCTCGTTCCTCGAGGCGCAAGAGGACTTCCGAAAGTACTTCATTTCGAAGTACCGCTCGATCTCGAGCGAAGAAGCTTGAAAACAAAGCAAGGAGAAAAGGTGAACAAAAAATGGACAGCGAGATACAGAAGTTTAAGAAATTAGCGCAACTAAGGAATACTGTGGTTGTGCGAAAGATTATAGCTATTGGGAATGTGAATGGCGTAACGTTGCCCAGGGCATGGCTCGAAAAAATGGGACGCCCAGAAAGCGTCGAGCTCGAGTTCGACCCGATCACGCAACAAATCGTCATCTCATTACGAAGAGAACGCAACGAATGGGACGCTCAACCCTTCATTGCGGGCTCTACGAAGTACCACCTCGGGAACAAGAATGGGAAAAAACGCAAGAGGAGCACCGAGGGAGCAGAAGACTTTTTCGATTAGACCCGTTCTTCCTCGCCAAATCCCCGCCTCACTTTTTTACCGCTCGAAGCTAACTATTAATAAGCCTCGGCGCATAATCGTAAACGATGAGTTTACCAAAGCCTACTTGGGACAATTTCATCGACAAGGTAGGGAAGAGCATCACGATTCATCGCCTGTCAGCCATTGTCCTCGACGACTACAACAACATTGACTTCGCAAATTCGACGTGGACGCAGACGAGCGGAAAGATGTTTATCGGCGCAAGACGGAGCGACAAACCCCAGCTAAACGACGCTCCCGAGGGCACGGACGTCTCCGAGTACATGGTTGTCTTTATGCGCTCGTCCGACGTTGCGGACATTCGAGAAGGCGTCGACGGGGACATCGTCGAGTGGGACGGAAAGTTCTATCGCGTTGTGAGGATCGACAAGGACGACGTTCTGGTCGATCGTGCGACGCTCAACAAAGTGTTCTTGCAAGAACTCCCCGAGGGGAACCCGTTCACGTAGAAGTTATGCTCTCGGGCATTATAACGAGCAAAACAAGATAAATACTCAAACGCTTTATTCTGCCACATGATAGCCGTTCAAGAAGACGCCCTCGAGTTCGTCCGCCGTCTCGAAGGTGGCTGGGACTGCATTATCTTTGACCCGCCATACTTGCCTGAGGACAATATTTACTCTAACAAAGTAGATATTTATGGGTCTAATACGAAGAAAAAAGCGAATTACCGATGGAAGAATGCCTTTAATATTATCTATCGCCTGACGATCTCGAAACAATACCTTGAGGAGCTCGAAAGAGAAATCGTCAAGAAGCGAGCCCCGAGAGGCTTCTGGATCAGATTCTCGAACAAGCGATGGGACGCCGGGTACAAGGGTCGAAGCTACGGGGGGCTCGGTGGCTATATCTTGCGGAACACGGAATACATCATGATAGATTCGTGGGGCGGAGCGAAGCCAGACCTAAAGATCGGCATGTTCGAGACCGAGGAGCATGACCCCCCTAAGGGAGAAATCGCCCTTGCAAAACCAGTGAGCCTCATCACGAAGCTTCTCCGCTTCTGCCGAGCGACGAAGGTCTTAGACCCGTTCGCTGGGAGCTACTCAACGTACAAGGCATGCTTGAGACTCGACGTAGAAATCGATACTTGCGATCTCTATGTGCCCCCGCCGATCATCAGCAGTAACGAATTATTTAGCTAAGTAGCTAAAACCTTTTTTAATATCGCCCCTCAAAATAAGAACAATGAAGAAATCAACCGTTCTGTTCACTAACACTAATGCGACGTTTCCCGCAACGAAGGGAGCGATCACTCCCGCATGGGTCGAGACAGGGCACTGCTACGCCGTGGAAATCGTGATCGTGAATCTGACCGCCGACACGCTCACCTACGAGGTGCAAGTGTCGATCGACGATTCCGCTGTTTTCGAGAATTACGACACTGGTTCCGTGGGCGCTAACGCCACGGTGCGCCTCACGTATTCTGGTGCCGTCTGGAAGAGAATGAAGCTCTTCGGACAAGGGGGCGCGTCGGGGTCGTCAGCAAAAATAGCCATCATTGGGATGGTTGGGTAGTACTTGTTGTTTTGTTTCTCGTGATCATCGCGGGCACGACGTAGTAGATCGCTACGAGGTATTCTTGCTCGAGTTCCACTTCTGGGTCGAAGACTATTTCTGGTTGCAACGCCTGCGAGTTTTGCACGGGAACTATCTGCACTTGTTTGATCCCTTCGTGCCCAAAGCCGTGCTCGTCGCAGATTTCGATTATTCGCGAGTTGATCTCGTCTTGTAGGTTGCTCTCAAGCACCCGAAAAACAACGCACTGCAGTATTTCTACCATTTTCTGATCACGTTTTCGCTTCTATTCCTCGATCACCGTCATAGTATTTCTTTTTATTTCTTCATTCGAACAACACCGAGGCGGGTAGTTTCTCGGAACGATAGGCGAAGAATCTGACCGATAAAAGAAAAACTGTTTTAAATAGCTTACCCCCCTTTCTTTTTTTGAGAACAAAGACCACGCCTTGCGACGGCGTGGCGATCACTCGAAAAACCTTGCGACGGTTGAACAGAAATGAGTCTTTGGAGTGGCAAACAAGGAGCCGTAAATGAAACTAATCTTATTTCTCAAATCACCAAGAATCTGGCGTACTTGCTCGAGGCAAACGTTTCAGACCCGATCTCTGCGACGAGACCTTCTTCGGCGCAGAAAAAGTTCGTGAGCACAGTTTTCCCAGACACCGAGATCTACCCGCCACAGCTCGTCGTCGAAGTCTTGCTCGACAACGGCGCACCCATCGGTCTCGGTTCGACCCAGCCGACAGGCTACAGCGTTTTCGCAGACATCCACGTCCTTGCGAAAACAGCCCCACAGCTCGACACTGTTACCCAAGACGTGCTCAAGGCCTTGCGCTCGCAAAAAAACGCACTCATTTCTTGGGGCATGCACCCGACCGCTTCTTTCATCCGTGGCGTTACGACCACCCGAAAGATGGAAGTGGCGGGAACGAAGATCCGCATGCGCACCGTCCAAGCGTTTTTCAAGGTATATGTTTCATGAAACAAAAAAATGACAAGGTGATTGAATGGTAACCATTATAGACCCCGAAATCGGCGGTTTGAACGCACGAGAAGAAAGCGCCTACGGAACAGACCCTGGAACGGGGGACTTTTCCCTCGGCGCTCTGCAACGAGCATCGATCTCTTTGAAGAAAGAAGCGATCGAGGGATATTCCATCGGTGCAGGCGTGGCGAGCAAGGCGAGAAAGTTCGTCTCGCTCACAAAAGAACAACACACGGTGGAAGCAGAATTCGAAGTCCAAAATTGGCGCTTCTTGAAATACGTCCTCGGAAAGGACACAGTTTCGGGAACTGGGCCATACACGCATACACTGGACTGGCTCGCTGACCCCCCGTCGATGACGCTCGAAGGGATCATCGACCCCTCGATCTACTCGATAATTGTTACGGGGTGCAAAGTCGACGTTTTGACACTAAGTGGCGAACTCAACGCACCAATTGTCGCCACTCTAACAATGTTCGGTAACGACCAGACCAAGAATACGACGCCCGCAACGATTCAATCCGATGACTCGACCGAGCCGTATATCTTGCATAGCTCTTCTCTGTCGCTTAATTCCGTCGACATAGGCGACCGAGTGCAGAGCTTCGAATGGACTGTTTCTCGGGCGCTTGAACCTCTGCGCGGGATAAGTTCGAAGAAGCCACTTAATTATCGAGCGAAAAAGATCGACGACCGAATCAAGCTGACGATCCGCAACGAAGGCGTGGACATCCTCGACATTTTCACGAACGAGAGCGCCGTGCCCCTCGTTCTGACTTTGCAAAAATCTGCTAACGAAAAAGTCGTCATCACGTACTCGAAGGTTAAGCTCGCAGAGCTCCCAATTGAATATTCGATCGATACGGACTTATTCAATTTCGAGCTCGAGTTCATCCCCGAAGGACTGCCGACCGTCGTCGTTACGAACAACGTCTCAACCGCCTGGTAGGTGATCAAAACATGACAGTAGAAGCAACACAACCCCGTCCCGCCCCCGAGCAGACCAAGAATTTTATCGGCGCTCGAGGGCGCCTCAAGAAAGCCATCGTCGAAATCGATGGCGTCAAGCACGAGTGGATCGTCAAGACAATGAACTGGAAGGACTTCAACGAGTTCATGTTCGACGTCGTCAAGGACAGCACGAAGCTCGAGCAAGGCATCCTACAAGGAGCCGTCGACGCGAAGAAGTTCATCGCCTTCATGGAGCGCCAGCTCCGCAAGAACATCGTCCGAACGCCAGACGGCGTGCAAGTGGACGACGAATACGTCGAGATGCTTGATCCGATCGTGGCGGAAATGCTCTTCCAAGAAATGCTTCCCGAGATCAGAGGAGAACTCGAAAAAAAATAGAAACGGTGGCTTACGTGCTCTCTGCAAGATCCAAAGCCTCGCTCAAGGACTCGCAACAAAATAGGTACATCTCGTACCTCATTCGGCGAGACCAGATCGCTCGACGTTACGGGCTTACGTATGCGCAAGTCGACGAATTGCCCGTGGACGACGTGCAAATTATGCTCGCCATCATGCGGGGCGAGGCGAAGGCACTACAAGAGCAAGCAAGCCACGCGAAACACAGAGGTATCTAAAAATGGTATTCCTACTACAAGCGAAGCTACAGGCGATCACGAGCGGGTTCCTCGCAAGCATGCGGAAAGCAAAGGACGCTCTCATTGCGAATTACAAAGAGATCCGCAAAAACGACAAAGCCCTCAAAAAATACAAGGAGCGAGCCATGGATGTTTTCAGAACCGTTGCGTTCGTGGCAACGGGGGCGTTCTTTGCAATGGCGATAGCGAGTCCAGGGCTCAACGCCCAGCTACAGCTCATGGGCGTCCAGTTCGAAGAGCTCGCCCGCACGCTCGGAGATCGTCTCGTGCCTATTTTCAAAGTGCTCGTTGAAGTAGTAACGATCATGGTCGATGTGTTCCAAAAACTACCGAAGCCCGTCCAGACCTTCATCGCGGTGCTCATCATCGTGCTACCGCTCTTGTCGCTAATGATTTCACTGTTCGGCTCGTTATGGTCGGTTATCGTCGTCCTCGGCCCAGGGCTCATCGCTCTGGCTGGCTACCTCTCAAGCGTCGCAACAGCGCTCCTCGGGGTTACCATCGCTGGCGCCCCCGTGATCCTCATAATCCTCGGGATCATAGCCGTCATCCTCGTCGTGATCTTAGTCATCAAGAACTGGGATAAGATCACAAAATGGTTCTCGAAGAACTTCGGCGACGAAATGGAGTGGGTCGCCGATAGAGTAGGAAAGGCGCTTTCCACAATCATCACTACATACCTCAAGTGGCGAGACGCTTTCACCAAGGCGTTCTGGGCGTTCCTCAAAGGGATCTGGAAGGCGATCGTCTGGCTGAGCGACACCGTAGCTCAAGGTTGGTACACTTTTTGGAACGGCCTTCTCGAGATCGGCACGACAATAGGGTCGAAAATAGTCGACGCCATAAAAACGGTAGCAAAGGGCATCGCTGACATTTTTAAAGACTTGGCAGACAGCGCGCTCGAATGGGGAAAACATTTGATCGAACAGTTCATCGAGGGCATCAAGCAAATGGCGGACAAAGCAAAAGAAACGGCAAAAGACGTCGCTGAAAAAATCGAAGACGTCTTAGGTTTCTCGCTTCCGAAGGAAGGGCCTCTGCGCGAGATCCCGACATGGGGCAAGCACATGGCTGAGCAATACGCTGGCGGGTTTTCTCGCCGTTTCGAGGATCTCACGGGCTCTATGGCGCAAGTAGTGGCGACACCGCTCATAAGCCAGACCCCAGGCGCTAATCTCTCTCAGACGACGATCACGAACAATATTTCGTTCCCGTTCGAGTTCAACGTCTCTGGTGCGTCGCAAATTGATCTGATCGCCGAAGAAGTCGTCCGCCGAATCACCGATAGTCTTCGTGGCAGAATAGGGGTGTTCTGAGATGGTAGATGAATACAGAGGAAAACTGACGTTCTCATTCTCTGGCGGGCAGTACACAGCTTACTTCAATACAATAAAACTCGTCAAGCCGACTATAGACATCGATGTGAAACAAACACCGAATCCTGGGGCTAACAACGCCATGGTTATATCGGTCGGGCGATCTGTCGAGACTCTTCAAATCGAGGGCTACATGAAGACGGGCGACTACGACGGGTTGGGAATCACGCCCGTGCAACAACAAGTATTCACGCTCATAAGCAACTTGCATAAATATCGTGGGACTGAGGACGACGGGCTCATGAGCCTTGAACTTCAATTTCCCGACGTTACGAGGACGTTCCAAGGCGTTGTCGGGAAAATAACGTTCGACATGGGCGAAGGAATGACCGATGAGGTCTATTTCCAGCTCGGTTTCAAGATCGGCACACTACCGCCGTAAACGGGTGAGAAAAAACAATGGTATTGACGCTCTACATCAACTCCGTGGCAAAAGGACGGATCGACTCGTTCGAAGTGCGCAAAATCGTAACGAACGGCATGGGCGAGTTCAAAATCGTCGTCATCGACACGGACGGGACGCTTTTTTCTTCGCTCGCTTATAAGGACGACATTAAGCTCGAACGGAACGGCACGACGATCATTCGGGGCTTTCTCGAACGTTTCTCGAAGCAAGAAAACAAGATCATCTTGCTCGAGGGAAGGGACTACTCGGCGCTCGTTTTTTCCCGCCTCGTAACGAAGACATATTCGTCCCAGACCGCTTCGCAGATCGTGCAAGACCTCATCACGAACTACGTCCCAGAGCTCACCGCAACGAACGTCCAGGCAACGAGCTTCGTCTATTCGACGTTTACAATCCAAGGCGAGAGCGTGGCGAGCGCTATCAAAAGGCTTGCCAAATCCGAGGGCTACACGTGGTACGTCGACGAGAACAAAGACCTACACTTCGAACCCGAGGGGTACTCCGACAGCGGGAAGACGCTTATCTACGGCACCACGGCGGGGTTCATCGGCTACGAGTTTCCGAGCGACGGAACGCGCATGAAGAACGTCATCCACGTTTTTGGAAAGCCGAAGCAACCAGACGGGTCGGGCGGGATCTACATCGTGAGGCGGGACGGGGACAGCGTGGCAAAATACGGCGCCATCGAGTACGAGATTCGAGACCCTTCGATAGAGACGATCGACGAAGCGATCCAACGGGCGGACTACGAGCTCCGCAAGACAAAGAACCCCATTGAGCGGGGCGTCGTGAAACTGCTCGGCTACGAGGACTTAAAGCCTGGGCAGATCGTCCGCGTAACCGTGGCGAGCGAGGGGATCTCGAACGCTCAATACTTAATCATCGCCACGAAGCACTACTTCTCGCCGTTCACGACCGTGCTCGAAATGGCGGAGCTGTCCATGAGCGTTGCGGACATCCTCGCCCAAGAAATCGAGCGTCTCTCGAGCGTGGACGCACGGGACAGAGATTCGAGCGTTACCCCGACGAAACTCGAAGACGTCCTCGAGACCGTCGCCGTGAGCGCTACACTCACGATCGAGCGACGGACGGTCTCTGGCGCTTCCCTCATAGAAACGAACTTCTTGATAGAGAGCGCCAAGATCGAGAACCTCGTGCAAACAAACTTCGAACAAGTAGGTGTGTATAGCATGACAATAGTAGATACTGGCTTGAACTTGATCCGCGATCGGTTCGCAAATCTCACCCCGCCCACGGAGCCGAACGCTATCGCCGTGGGGGACAACAACACCCCCGTGCAACAAACGGACACGGCGCTCGGGAACGAGATCGCACGTAAAGCCCTCGACGCGGGCTACCCGCAAGCGACGGCGACCGCTGGGGAAGTAAAGTACGTCTCGACGCTCCTTGCGAGCGAAGGCGTCGGCACTCTGCGAGAAGTCGGTCTTTTCAACTCGACAACGGGCGGTTCGGGAACAATGATCGCCAGGGCGGTGATCGCCGACCTCGTGAAATCGAGCAGTGAGGAACTGCGCCTCACGATCACGATCAAGTTCGAAAACAAATAGGTGGTTTCATGAAAGAAAGCAACAAAAAAGAAAGCTGGCAAGACGATTTCAACGAGCTAACGCCGATTTTTGCCTCGGCGGTAATGATAGCGTTGCTCTACGTCTTGTTCAGACTCGCAGTGGAAAGGTGGTTCACATGATGTTCTCATTGGAGAAAAAGACCGAAATACGGGTAGAAATATTCGCAAAATGCGAGCAATGCAACGCAAACTTGCACATCCGAGAAGGACTAAACTATCTCGGTTCGAAAAAGATCATGTTGAGAATAGAGCCTCACGCCTGCAACAGCGACAAGAACGGAGATGAGTAGCAATGCCTACGGGAACGCTTTGGACAAAGGGCTTCGAATACGATAGGGACGACGTCGTCATGGACGCGTACATAAACGCCATGCTCGCCCGAAACTATGGGAACGGCGTCATCTACGGCTATGCGAACGAGCTCGCCGTCTCGCCGAACAGCCCAGCGGACATGACCGTCCTTATCGGCACGGGGAAAGCCCAGCTCGCCGACGGGACGGTGCTCGAAATCACAACACAGCAACAGCTCACGCTCACGGCGCCGACCACGGACAACCGATACGACATCATCGTGATAAACAGCACGAACCCGAACGGCGCGGTGATCCAAGGCACGGAGTCGGCAAACCCCGTCCCCCCAGACCTTCCCGAGAACACCGTCTTGCTCGCAACGATCCTTCTCACGCCGACAACGACTTCTATCTCGTCGTCCGACATTCGAGACTGTAGGATCTTCATGTCCACGATCGTGGCGGAACGGATCAAGGCAAGCGCGGTAAGGACGTCAGCGATCGCCGACGGCGCCGTAACGACGGCAAAGATCGCGAACGACGCCGTGGACGCCACGAAGATAGCGAGCGGGGCGGTCGGCAACGCCGAGCTTGCGAGCGGGGCAGTGGACTCGACAAAGATCGCAAGCGGGGCGATCTCGGACTCGCACGTGAACGCGTCCGCAGGCATTGCCGAAAGCAAGCTGTCCTTCGACTCCGTGGGCGGGCACGACCATGACGGCACGAACTCGAAGAAAGTAGCGCACTCGTCGCTTTCTGGCATTGGGACGGACGACCATCATCCGAAAGCCCACGCACACGACGGCGTCGATGGGTCGGGAACCGTCGCTCACTCGAGCCTCACGGGGATCGGGGCGAACGATCATCACAACCAGCAACACAACCTTGCGAGCACCGACCACCCAGACGTGGACATTGCCTCGCCCTCGGCGAACCAGCTCTTGTTCTACGACGGCGCAACATCGAAGTGGAAGAACAAGTCCCTTCTCGGCGACGTAACACTCGATAGCTCGGGCAAGACCGTCCAAGAATGGCGAGCGATCCTCTTCATGGGGCCTGGGTCGACGATCACCGCCTCGAAGAGCACTGGGATCGGTGCTGATGTACAAAGCGTCGCCGTCGTGAACACCACGGGGCTTTTCCAAACCGTTTTCACTCGGAGCGATTACTGGATCACGGTTCGGGTGAACATCACAGCCGTGGACGCCGTGGGCGGAACGACAGAGTACCGAGTCGTCATCACGAGCGGGTCGAACGTCTATGACTCGGGCTACAAGAGCGTGAGCGCAACGGGGCTTTACGACGAGTTCTTCAACAACGTCTCCTTCGGCGACGGGACGTTCAAGATCGAACTCTACCTACGAGCAACTTACGCTGACGGGCCAGTCTCGATCTCGGGGCGGATAGAGACCGCCTTAATGTATAACTAAATACTCAATCAATAAAGAGGAAGTGATATAAGAATGTCTCAGAAACAACAAAAAACGCAGAAATTGCGCCAAGAAGAAAACCAGAACGGGAAACCCCCGCAACAAGAAAAACCCATCCGTGAAAGGATCGCCGAACTCGAGAAAAACGTAACCACGCTCGGCGAGCAAGTCTTGCAACTCGCTCAGAGCGTGCAAGAAATGCAACGATCGCTCGGCATGAACTTCGACCTCATAAGCGAGGAGCTCGAGACCTTGAAAACGCAGACCAGCGAGCTCTTTAGACTCGCAACGGAAACAAAGCAACGCGTCCACAACCACGTGCACCCAGCGCTCTTCGAGCGGGCGGTGTCCTACGGGCGTGGGCAGGCGATCAAACAAGCCCAGCAAGAGGCGAAGAAGCAAACGGAAGGGCAGAAGCAAGAAAAGTAACGAGGTGATTCGGAATGTCCATTGCGACGCTCTCGCAAGTCCAGGCGTGGTGGGACGGGCACCACACGAGCGACGGGCAGAAAAAGCAGAAAATCAACGAGATCATCAACAAGATCAACGAAGTAATCAACTTCGTGCAAAGTGGCTCCGTGGACAACCTCGGGAACCACATCGCCACACAGAATCTCAACATGAGCGGGTACGCTGTTGAAAACGGCGGATATTACGATCTCGATGCGGACTCTTCGGCTATCTCTCGTAGTGTTAGAAGCCTTCGAGTTTTCAAGAAAACGGGAGCGTCGAGCGGGGATCTTTCATATTTCGATGTAGGGTATAGTTACACAATTGACGCATGGGTCGTGAGCCAGTGGCTTGCTGGCGCGGGCGTACTAAAAGACCTTATCTTTCGCTTTGGGAGTACCGACATCTTCAAGCTTCAAGCGAGCGATTTTACAATACACTTCTTGAGAGACGCATATCTTAATAATTACGTTTTAAGAGATGCAAAGACAATTCTTCTCAACAACAACGCTGGGGACACATTCGACCATAGAATCGCTGTCTATGACACTGGCGGGAACGTCTCTTATGGGATTATGCTTTGGAATTCCTCGGGAACGACGGGTGATTGGGCGACCATGATCTACGGCCCGAACCAAGCTAACAGAAGGATCTCATTTGGGAAGATCAACAGTGCGGGTGCGCCGACCACGCATGCCGACATCACGGAAGGCGCTTACTTCGATCTGGACGATTGGAGCCTTCGGCTAACAAGTTATTTGCAAACGACAGCATCTCAAGACCAGTTACGGTTCGCACCGAGTGGATATGACAAGATTTATTGGATGTACAAGCCCGCATCAAATATTTTATTTGGAATTTGGAACAGTACCGCCAGCGCGTGGAAATTCCAGATAGACACGAGCGGGAACATCGTTGATGTCGGCTATATATCAATGGACACCGCTCCCGCCGTTCCGTCATCGACTTCGAGAGTAAATATTGGTCTAACAAGCGGGGCGTTGCTGGTTCAGACTACTTATGGGTATGTCAATATTGGCCCTCGAAACGCTTCGTGGTGTCATTTCTATACGGACAGAGCAAGATTCTACTTCGACAAGCGAGTCATCGTCAATAGCGGGGTAATAGGTTCCTACGATGAGGACTTACAACTTGTGAGAACCAATAGCGGTACTGACGCTAACAAAGACAAGATCTATCTGGGCGACGGCCACACTACGTTCTACTTCCAGAACCAGACGGGGACGTACGCCCCAATGGTGCTCATCACGACAGCCCCAGACTATACTCAAGCGGGGAATAACAACACGGGAATCCTACTCGGAGAGCACAACGACAACACTTATGGCGGGGGTCTCTTCATGGTCGGGAGCTATGCAAACGCTGGCGCTGGGAGTTGGAAGAACGCCAGTATAATTAACTTCAACAATTCGATCTATGACAACGAGTTATTAATTGCTACATTCAATGCTACAACTACTTACGTCCACATGGGTTTTGACAGGGACTCTACTACGTCTCGTTTCTATGGGCTGATTGATGCGAATACGCAAAGAATCAGAGGTCTGACGGGATTCCAGAATACCTCTGGGACAGATATGATTACCCTATCAGCAACATCGATGCAGTTTGTCAATGGGACGGACTTAATTTTCAACGGGGACGGAACCTACGTCGTCTGGGATAGGTCTGGATCGAATGACTTGCGCTTCCGCCATTGGCCATCTACTTCCGCGGTAATAGAAATGTCTGCGGAAGGAGGTACCACTGCAAATTATTATTTATACTCGATTAACGACGGTCTGGGCCTTATAGGGAATACGAGCACAACGAACTATCATCTCTATATAGTCGCCTCTGATTATCTTTACTATGATGTTTCGCACACTTCGTTCTCTGGGAACCCGCTTCTTGACGTCTTGCGGAAGCAAATCCGCCCGCATGAACGACGCCACGTCTCCGTCCCCGTCATGGCGAACGTAGGCACGGACGTCGCCTTGCTCATGAACCGAGTCCACGAGCTCGAACTGCGCCTTCTCGCACTCGAAATCGAGAACAGAAAAATGAAAGGAATGATAAAGAATGAAACTATGGTTGCTTCATGACCCAGCGATCCCGAAAACAACGATCGACGCAATTCTCGCCACGCCGAACCATGCGCTCGCACAAATTGAGCGGGTGCTCCCGTACGAGCTTCCCGTCGTGTTCGCCGAAAAAGACGAACACGAAGGTTTCTCTACAGACCCGCTCGCCAGGCGCTCGCAATACGTGTTCGTCGAGCGTGGCGCTGAGAAACGGATCGAGGCGAGCCTCTTCGTCCTCGACGCACTTGAAAAAGTAGTCTCTGCTTTTCCTACGTTTTCGGGGCGGGTGGCGGTGCTGACGAACAGACCACTGACAGCGCCGATCTCGATCAAGGATCTCTCGATCGGAGAGGGGTTCTTGCACGAGTGGGTCGACGTTTTCGGGATGCACTTGCAGAACAGAGGTCTCGTCGTCTCGACGCACGGCTTGACGGAAGAGCAAATCGTGAAACTCTGGCGCCACGAGACGGCGCACATCGTGCTCAATGCGCTGTCCCGCCCTGGCTTGAACGACGGGCACTGCACAAACGCGGACTGCCTGTTCAAGCCACTCTACGACGTCGGGGACATAGACTCCGTGCTTGACTTCTGCGCGGAGTGCTCCGCCGTCCTTGCGAAATATTCCGTCTAATCGAGGGGGGATAGGTGCCAAAGAGAAAACTCGATCTTATTTTCTCACACAAAGAGCCCTTCTATAGCATGGCGGTAAAGATAGGTTTCTTGCCTGGCATACGCGAGGATCACCCGATACCGAGCTCGTTCAAGCCCGAGTTCGTCGACGTGGACTTCAAGAACCACGACTACGAGCGCTTCTTGAACGTTGTCAAGCGCGTGCGCCCGAAGTACGCCGTTGTGCGGGACATCGAGCGCGAGGAACAAATCGACGAGGTTCTTGACCAAGCGAGAGAAGTCTCAAAGTATGCCGAAAACGTGATCGTGGTTCCTAAGGTCGCCTCAGTACCATGCGAATTAATCAACGACTATGGGTACATTGCGGGTTTCCCTATGCCGACGAAATATTCGGAGAAAACGCTCCACGTTAATTATTACATAGAGTTCGATCGAGTCCATATTCTCGGCGGTTCTCCGCACAAACAAGCATATTATCACTCAATACTTAACGTCGTTTCGCAAGACGGCAATCTGTTCTCGAAGGTAGCGATGAGGTACAACATGGCGTGGTTCTATGAGAAACCGTTCTGGCGCAAGATGGATGCTCCGTTGCACAGCGTCATTGCGACCAGCTTGCGGAATATCTTCGAGTTCTTTACGGAGCGCTTCGACTCTCTTCTTATCGAAAAGCTCAAGAACGATTACTTTGATTAACGATTTTGGGCACATTTCCAATATGTGAATTAGAAATAACTTAATATATTCTCATTAGCATAATAGATAAACGATGACAATTTCAAAGTTCAACAAATTGTGGCTACTCGCCTTCTTATTGGTGATCATGGGCACCTCGCTCCTTGCGGGAGCAGGCGCCCAGATCGTCAAGATCAACGTGAACGACAACTGGGTGTTCACGGACGGCACGAGCTACTCCGTGCTCGCCTCGTACGATGGGCGCCCAGACTATGCCAATCCGAACCAGCTCAACGCCTTTCAAGTCGAAGTGAGCACGAACGATTCTTTGTTCTTCCTCGGCGCCGAAGCAGTAACTGACGACGGCTACACGTTGCGTGTCGCCATAACCAATTTCACGCTCGAGCATGTGCTTTTGTCGCAACGGGGAGCTTTCTTGCTCTACCAGAGCGGGCTCGCAACGCTCGACGCGAGCTTCGCCACGGTAGCGAATGACACTGGCACGTATGCGTACAACCTCTACACCATGGGGCAGTCCCCGTCCGTCGCTGTCGTGAACCAAGAGCCCGTCGAGGTCGCAATGGACTTCATCATTGACCAGTCCGTCGATCCTACGAATACCAATGTTACCGTGATTGCGAACTTCCGCATTAACTACGTCCCCTCGGCGGAGTTCACCACGACATACAACGGGACGAGCGTGCAGGCGGTGAACCTCACGGCGACCGTGAGCATGAAGGCGCTGACGGTCGTCATCCGCGGGTATGGCCGTCCCGTCGAGCTAAACACCAAGATCATGGAGATACAGCGAACCTACGCCTTGGGCATTGGTCTTCCTATTTCCGAGAAGATCGTGCGCTACTTCGTTCCTTCGCTGGGGTTGAACGATCGCGGGGCGTCGCTTCGCTCGGTCGAACTCGGCGCCTTTGCTGGGCAGAAGCTCGCACAGGCGACCGACGTGATCGAGCGCGAGCTCAAGAGCTACTCCGTCCAAGAAGCCGTCGTGTTTGGCGCTGGGAGCGAAGAAAAGAATGGTTTTTTAGGATTTACGTGGCAAACCTACTTCGCCATGGCGTTCGGCGCACTAATACCCATCGCTGATCGAATCAAGAAGCAAGAACATCTTTGATCGAAGGTTGGAAAAAAGAAGGATAGGGCGAGGGGCTTTTATTCTATCAAGCTCATGAATCTGTCGATCAGCGCCTCGTTCTCGTCGAGTCCGTCAAAGTTCAGAAGCCTGTTCATACTGACTGCGAAGGCTTCTGAAACGGCCCAGTTATCAACGAACTGGACTTCGATGCCATTCTCGATCAGCTCTTCGAGCGCATAGAAGAGCTCGAGGCTGATCTCAACAGACGTTGGCTCTTCGATTTGAGAGAGCTGTTGTAAGGCTCTCTCGTAGTGTTGCTGGGCGAATTCGATGATGCTGTTCGTCATGTAGCCATATTCTTCGACGAGCGCAACGATGACATTTGCGCTCAAGTAAATGGCTCTGACGGCGGAAAGGTCGTATTGGGGGGCAACGACCTCATCTGTTTGCTCCCAGATGTCCTCGCCTCTGAAAACGTCTCTGACGTAAGAGGCTATTGTTTGTCGATATTCGTCGAGCTCGGCGACCACGAGGAAATGCCTCGTGTGCAAGCTAAGCTCAACGACCGATTGAGGTTCGATGAAGAAGTAAACCCCATCTCTATCGTTGATGGGGCTGATTGCGCCCCGCGTTAGGGCGATAACTTCTTGGCTCGATATAAATCTTCCCGCTCTCATACTTCCTCTAATATAATATAGGAAGGAGAAATATATAAAGGTTGTGATAAACGCATGCAAAAAAAAAACGGGCGAGGATCAATCGTTTAGATAAGGTTTTGTGGGGCTTATCTCGGGCTCGAAGTCTGGGTCGAAGATTTCTTCGCCGAGCCCCGTGATGACCCGCATGTCGCAGTCCTCGACGGGGCAACGCATGATGTCGGCGTGGAAATACCCCGCATAATAGCCATAGCGGACGGTTACACCGTTCTTCTCCGCCTGGAAAACCTTCAAGTGCTTTGGACACAAGATTCTGCCTCTCTGCATTAAAACATCACTTCCTCGTTTTTCGTTTGCAATACACTCAATAAAAACCATCCCCACCGTTATAACGCACAATCGTAGAAGAAGCACAATTCTTATATATTAGTGGTGCGTATAGTATTTTGATGCACCCAGTAATGTATGACGTCTATCTAAATCTGGGCTCTAAAAAGAGTCCGCTGTGGATTCGGAAGGACATGCCCCCTTCCGTTGAAATATATCTGAATAAGCTTCGAGAGCTTAATCGTTCCCTCGGAATCCGAGGGAAGGTGCTCCATGACAAGAAGCGCGGAATGTGGGTTATTTCCTCACGGAAACCCTTCCCGCACCTACCCGAGAACCTAAAGCGAAACATGTACGAGGTCTATCTCCCGCCCTGGCGTGAGTCGCCCGAGAGCCACGGGTATTACTTCAACCCGTGGAAGAGACATGGCGGGTTCAGTGTTTACAGAATCCCGCTCCGAGACCTCGTCGCAAGCTAAGGTTTCCTCGTTTCCTCTCCTTTCTTTTTCTTCCATTTTGTAGTCGCTCATTTAAAAGCATAAAACTATAAATTCTCGCGACGCTATACTACATAGCATGGCGACCCCAAGATATGTTACAGTAATAGAAGTCCAGACAAGGCTCGGCGTAACGCTCGATTCGAACGACCAGACTGCCGTAAACGACATGATCGTGCGGGTCGAGGGCGCCGTGGACACGTTTTGTCGGCGCAAGTGGAACTCGCTCACGACGGAGACCGAGAAATGGGACGGCGATTCTTCCAGGGTTTACTACTACACCCGCTACGCCCCGATCTCGAGCGTTACGAACATCAAGGTCGGGACGAAAACGCTCACGGAAGGCACGGACTATTACGTGTACAAGCAAACGGGCAAGATAAAGTTCAAGGATGGCAGAATCAAGGACGGCAATCAGAACGTCGAAATCGTCTACACGTGGGGCGGGGAAACCGTCCCCGACGCCGTTAAAAACGTGATCATAGAAATCGTGGTGCGCCTCTACGAAAGGCTTCGGGCGCACCAGCACACGGGCGGGGCGGACTCGTTGAAGCTCGCCGATGCGAGCGTCTCGTTCACGGAGAAAGAGCTCTTGCCCGACGACCTCAAGGAGTTCTTGAAACCATACAGGCGCTGGCTTGTCCACACGGTTTACTAATGAGACGGGTCTTCAACAACTACATCATCGTCTCTTCTCGCTTTGTATCACTCCGATCGCGAACCAGAAGATTATGTTTAAAAACAGTATTATTCTTAGAATCAAGTCCTCGTCTACTTCGTTCACGTTATCACCTCGTTTCTTTAGTTTTAGTCGTCGTTCTCTGCTTTTTGCTCTTTCTCTTCCTTGATTTCTTCGAGCTTCATTTCGAGGTATTTTTGAGCGGATTCGAGGCTCTTTTTCGTCGTCCTAAGGTAATCATTGAGGTGCTTCGTTTTCTCGCTTTCTCGGCGAAGAACGGCTATCTTGTCGAGGACTGCCTTTCTGGTCTCGTTGAAGCAACGCTTGCAAAGAACAAGGTCGTATCGCTGTGGCTCGACGTGCGAGGTTAGGAAGCGGAACGCAAGCTCGACGCTGACGGCTTTCGCAGAGTCGAGCGTTACGTAGAACGTGTCGAACGTGATCGGGCCGTTGCAAATAGCGCACTCGTGCTTGGTGAGGCGTTCCTTGAGCCAGAGCTGGTATTCATAAAGCTCGAGCATTCTGTCCGCAGGCGTTGCGAAATAAGACTGTGGGACATATTGCATTTTCTTTCATCACCTTTTCATTTCTTCAAGTAATGTTTATTTGCTTGAGAAGAGCACTTTTTGCACGTTACCAGCGGGCTGAGAGTCGGACGGTACGGTTCTCCGCACCGCTCGCACTTCCAGACTTCGACCTTCAAGTTCTTGGGCTTGCAAAGCCCGTACTTCGCCAGTTTTTCGTGGCGGGCGACTTCGTCGTCCTTCTGCCTTTCAGTGCCGACCCATTTGACCCCGCATTTTCGGCAGTTCACGTAGTACCAGACCATGGCGCACACCTCAGAGCACGATTTCGAACGGCTTCTGCGCCGAACGGAACCATTCCACGATCGCCTGTGGTTTGTTCGTTACCTCGCATTGCCCCGTTTTGCCCGTGATCTTGTCGTCCCGTATGATTGCGAAAAACCGCACTTGCGAGTCTTGCAAGCCAAAGTCCACTTTCTTCCTCGTCTCGATTGTGATGTCCGTCTGCTCCTTGATGATCCCGTACCATGCGGGCTCTTTCCGATTGCCGTCCTCGTCCTCGATCGTTACTTCTTGGCTCGTGAAAATAACGCCGTTCTTCGAAGCTCGGTGCATTGCCTTGTAGATCTGCGTGAGGTAGAGCTTTCGCTCCTTCCAGAGGTTGCGATTCTTGACGCCTTGATAGGCGGTGAGCTGGTTCATGTAGCGCATCTTGCCCTCGGCGACTTGGTTGAGTTCTTGCAAGCCCTCGAGGATGACCCACGAGTAGGGGTTCTGCTCGGCGGTTCGGAGCTCGTCAAGGATCGTGTCCACGGCGACGCTCATGGTCTTGAGCATTTCGTCGGAGTCATTGAAGTCGAAGAGCCTGTCAAGGCTTAAGACGTCGATTCTGTCCTTGAACTTGTCGAAGAACTGGTCGATCGTGTTGCGCGTGGCGGTTGTCTCGAACGTGATGATGAGGATCTTTCCCTTGCTCGACGCAAGGGCGATGTAGGTCGAGAGCATGGTCTTCGAGCTTCCCTTGGCGCCGTAGATCGTGATCGTCGCCCGCTTGGGGACGGGGAACAGCGACGGGCCTTCTGGCGGTGCGTGCTCGGCACGGATTCGTTGCTTCGCCGTCCTTACTTCGTCTCGGATCGCTTGCTTTCGTAGTTCCTTGCTCGCGGGCGTGGCAACGACCGCCGTCTGGGCTGGGGGTTGCGAGGGGGCTTCGCTCGCCGACGAAGTGCTCCCAGGCTTTTTCACTGGGGCGATCGCCGAGAAGAAGTCTCCCTCGCTTTCTTGGGGCTTTTTCGACACACTCACACCTCCGCGGGCGACACTAATAGTCGCTCAGTGGGACGACGGCGATGACGTTCATCACGTAGTTCTCGTCGCTGTACTGGTTCTTCTTGCGCCTCTCGGCGATAGTGCCGAGCACGAGCAATGGCTCCTTGAGGGGTGCGTAGTTCAAGAACTCTGGGAAGTCTGGAATCCATAGTTGGATCTGCTCGTCGCCCTCGAGCGAGAAGGCGGTCGCCACATGGGTAGAGATTTTCACGCTTAGGTCGTCGGGCGTGGAAGCGATCTTGCGGGGGCTTTGAGCAATGACTAAGAGCGCCTTGAGGTCGTATGGGAGCGGGTAGCCCTTGTCGTTTAGGGCGGAGAGACCGCACCCGCCCTCGCCCTCGATCTTGTAGGCGAGGCTGATCCCGAGGGCTCGCTCAAGCAAGTCTGGATAAGAGATGGACAAGACCTCTGGATTTTCGAAATCGGTCAGCTCGTTTGAGAACGCCACGAGGAAGTTCGTCCCGTTGTCCCGCTTCTCGGGGATTTCGACGTAGGGGGTGTACCGTGCGAGTAGGATGGCTTTGTTGAGTTTCTCGACGTCCTCGCCGTTGAGCGAGATTCTGCCGAGGTAGTGCGAGGTCTCGCCGTTCTCTTCGATTGTAAAAATGCCGTAGGCGTTCCCAGAGATGTTCCCGCTCGATTTCCAGTAGTTCTTGTCCTTCCCGATTAGCAAGAATGGTATTTGCTTTGTTTTTTGCTTTTGTTGCAGGCGCACTTTGACGTTCACAGCCACGAGGCGGTCTCGGAGCTTGGGGCTTTGTGCTTGTAGCGCTGGGTCTGCAAGGATTGACTGGGCGATTTTCACGACTTCCGTGAAATCAATGCCGAATTCTATTGCTTTGTTACGCAAGTCTTCCATGAGCTCTTGCGAGAGCGAGAGCTCTGCTTGTGCTGTCGTCTGCGGAGCGACCGCGGGCTTTGGTTCCGCCGAAGCGGGGGGTTGCGCTTGGTTTGCCTCGGCGGGTGCCTTGGCGGGCTCCTTTTTAGATTCGCTCTTCTTTTCTACCATGGCAAAAAAGTCTCCTTCGCTTGTCATGTGGATCAATCCAAATGTTGAATACGAGTTATTAAATGATTATTTCCCGTTATAACGAGAAACGGTTTTTGTTATAACAAAAAGGAAAACACTATGGGGAACTATTTGTCTTCTCGGATGACGTAATCACAGTTTTTGTCGTCAGCCAGAACTGGACAGCCCCTGTCGATGTATATGTCCGCTGAGCTTGCAATTCTCTTCGTAAAGCAGTTTATTCCCGTAATCGGGCAAGGGTCTGGGATTTCTTTTATGACTGTTGTTTTCATTCACAGAACCTCGAATCGTTTGTCTCTTGCCTCGGTACCGCCATATTAAATGATTGCTCAGCGTTATAATGAGACAAATGGAGCATAAAATTTTTAAATACCGAAAAACATATAATAGAGGGGGATAATACATAAACATGGTGCTGGGAATAGCCCGCTCCTTTCCGTGAAACCCGCCCAAGCCACCACGCGGGGGAAGCGGATAGGGCAGAAGGTGGCTCTGCCCGAAAAGGAGAGCGAGTGCGAGGCTCGCGAGCACCGCCACTTTTTTAATTATTTGCTTTTACTAAACCGACTTTTTACTCACTTTAACCATCAAGGGAGTCAAGGGACGACAGACAAAACTGCTCTACGCGGTCTTTTCGTAAAGCGATAGCCCGCTTCGAGCTCTTTTGCGTTCAAGTACGCAGAAACGGGGACGTATGCAAATGTTTTCCTTGCGGGGATTTTTTGCCCGCCGTAATGCAAGAAAAACTCCCTGTGATAAAACATCGTTCCAAGGTCGCACTTTTTTATTTCGTCTAATAACTCTTGGAATGACAGTTCCAACGTCTCGGTTTGCCCCATCGGTCGCTTTCCGACGTAGCGCACGTAGGAAAACGTGCTTTCCTCGAACTTCTTCTTTGTGAGGTCATCGAACATATCGTCTCCGCCGTAGTCGAACAAGTCTTTCTCAATGTTGCCGTCGAAGAGAAATTCAAGTTCGAGGATCGGTTTCTTGACGTAGAACCATCTCGTCGCCATGACGACTTTTAGCTGGTCTCTCGCAAGGTTCTTTCTTCGCATGATGTCGAACGCCAAATAACGGAAATATTGGCGCGTGATGACGAGCTCGGTCTTCTTCGAATCGGGATCGTAGTAGATGATCACGAAGAGCAACGAAGGATTACCATAGAGCGGGTCTTTGATGTCTTCCAACGAATGAAAGACCGCTTTGCAGTTTACGCAAAAATCGTCCCGCCACATTGCTTTGACGTAGCCCTCGCTGTAGTTTCGTTCGAGAATATAAGGTGGCCCATATTCTGGCGCCATCTCTTCGCAATTACACAATTCCAAGTGATAATGCAATCGTTCCGAAATAAGAGGCGTTAGCTCAAGACACTCGATCGGAATCGCCGTCTGGGTGAACGAGCCAACGAGGACTGTGTTCCGCATTTCCGTGGTGCGGAGAGACCCGACGTCGTTTCGTTTCGTTGATCGGTAACGGACGTTTCCGTCTTTTTCTTCCGCATGAAAAACCAAGTGTTCCATGATTGAAAAACGATTAGCAATAATATAAAAAGAAAGCGGGGCGTTGTAACGAATCAACTCTTGACCCGCAATGCCTTGTCTCGGAGCTCCTTCGTCTCGACCCACAGTTGCTCGGCGTCGCCGAGGTTCGAGGCATAGGAACGGAGCCAGATGAGGCGGGGCGGTGCTCCTTTCTGATCCGAAATTGCGACCCTTCCGACGTCCACGTCCCCCCGCTCGACGAGCGTGTCGAGGAGCTTCTGGTACTTCGCATAGGAAAAACCGAGCGCCGTGAGGAGCTCTTGTTGCCTCGCAACGCCCCCAAGGCTTCGGAGCGTCTCGATGAAGTACCCGAGGTTGCGCCGATCCGTCGTCGGCGGTGCGCTGATCGCCGTCCGCTTGAAGATCGCCACGAGGGCTTCGAATTCTTGCAAGTACAAGCGCATGAGGTCGCTCGCCAAGTCCATGATCTCGGGCGTGATGACGAACTGTTCGAGCGTGCTCCCCTTCCCAGCGAGGTCTGCTACTTGCAAGATCCCCGCTATCTTGAGCGTCGTGATCGGCACCCTGGCAAAGTACGGGTGCGCAATGTCGAAAATGTCCCGAGAATAGTACTGCTTCGCTTTTTCGAAGCTTTCTTGCTCGAGCGTCTTGAACTTCTTCGTCTTCTCGGCGGGGATAAGCGTCTCGACGGGGACTTCCCGCACCTTCTTCAAGGTCTGCGCAAAGTCTTGAATGCGGGTGTCGAGCTCGGCGGACGTGAAAACCAGCGGGCGCACTTTCTTCTGCATGAGGTCGATGTCGAGGCAATAGATCCAACGATGCATGAACCCTTGGTTCCAGTCATCGTCCCGCAACAGGCGGATGTAGTGCACGGCTGTCCCGCCCCACCAGTTCACGTAGGCGTTCTCGACGACTTCGAGCCCTCGGCTGATCGTGTGGCGCTCGACGCGATCCTTGCACTCGTAGATCTCGCTCAGCACCTCGGGAAGATCCGCGTTGTGGTCTTTGCGGAACGCCTTTATGAGCCCCGAGATCTCGTCTTTCACGATAAGCCCTTGCGCCTTCTTCGAGAGGTGCGAGATGATGGCTTCTGGCGTGAAATTTGCGGGGAGAAACTCCCCTTCCGCTTCTTTCACGAGCTTCGTCAAGATCTTCTCGGCGGTCGTCTTCCGAGCCCATCCCGAGATCCCGATCACGGTCGCCCAGAGGTTGAGATGTGGCGACCCTTGCATGACGACGACGCGTTGCTCTCGACGGGTCATCGAGGCGAGGCTCATGAGCGTCGCCGTAACGGCGATCTTCGGACTCATGTCCGAAGTACTCATGAAAAGCTCTACGCCCTCGTTCAATATCTCGTGGCGCCGTGCCACGCGCAACCACTCGTCCTCGTGGCGGGGCGTCATCCCGACGCCCTCGAGGATCTTCCGCATCTCCTCGTCGTTGATTCGGCGCACGTCCGAATACGTGCGAGTGTTTTGCGTCTCCGTGTTTTTGACTACTTTTTTTCGTTTGCTCTTATTTTTCGTCATTTTTATTCACTCCTTGTTTTTGTGCGATTTTTTGCGATTCTTTGTGAGTTCTTCGCCGAACGAAGAATTGGTCGGAAAAATATTTTTCGTCGAAGAATCGGGCGGAAATCGAACGCTATCACGAAATTACGACCCCATTGTCTATTGATTCTTGCCTTGCCTAAAAAGTTGCGTCGGGTGCTTTAGCTCGCCGAACCCGATCGAGAAGCGAGGGAGCGTCAAGAGCACGTTCTTGTTGCGCCCGAGGGCGTCGTAGAGCGACAACAGCTCGAGCGTCTCGTGCCACTCGATCGTGTGCTTCTTCATGATAGTCTCGGCGAGGGCGTTGTAAACAAGCCACTTCTCGATCGCGGGGCGCAGACGATAAAGCTTCCCGTCGTCCATGATATTTTGCCGTTTTTCGATCGATCCTGCGACGAAATCCGAAACCGTGGAAAAAGATACGGCGAACGTCGCGTCCGTCGATTCTCGGGGCAATATGCCCCTTTTCTGAAGCTCTATGGATCGGACGAGCTGGCGCAAATCGCGGGTGATGAACTGCCCGTCGAGGCTGACCCGCGCTTTCTTGAGCGCCGAGCGAACCTCGCGCAACGTGGGCTGTCGGAGCTTGATGACGGAGAACTTCTCGCGGATAGCGTTCGACAATCGCCAGGCGTTGTTCGCCGTCGCCACGAGCATGATCTTGTTCGCTCGCCCATTCATCGCAACGAAGTCCACGAGATCGGCGATCTCCTCGCTCGTGAACGTGGACTCGATCTCGTCGAGCAAGAGCACTGTCGGCTCGTCGCGTTGGATCGAGGCGATGTCCTTGAGGCGGTCGATCTGCGCTTGCGTCGTGTTCATCGAGGCGTTCACCTCGATAAGGTCGTACCCGAGTTCTTGCGCCACTCGCTTGGCGAGGAACGTCTTCCCAGCGCCTGGCTGTCCGTCAAGGAGCACTGGCGGATAAAACTCTTGATAGATCCGCTTGAGCTTCTCGCGGATCTCGTCGTGAACGTCGAGGACTACTGCTTGTTTCGAAAACATTCTTTCGGCTATTCGTGGCGACACAATAAAAACGTAAGGTCTCGTTCTAACGATCTACTAAAAAAACGCTAAAAATTCTTCATATTTGGATCATAGTATCTAAATAAACTGAACAGTTTCTCGGTCTAAAACCACACATCGTTAAATATTTTTTCATGATCGTTACGATTTAATTCCTCTTGTAAAATCCGCAAATATATAGAATTTTTCATTCTCTCTTTTATAAAGTTGATATATTGGCCTTCATGGATATATCTCCTTACTCTCCAAATTTCCGCTTGAAATGTATAGGCGTTATGTATTCCTCGATTTAGCCTTGCGCTCTCATCTCGTCCAATGAATACACTTCTATTAGAAGAACTCCTACAAGCTGGGCACACACATTCAAGCCATCTATGATAGGCTATTTCGTCAGTATCAATTTTCTTTCTGCCATTCGGCGGGGTTCCAAGAAACCGATCCGATGATCCAGGAACTTGAATTACGCCGAAACCAGTTTTTTGTATCCAACCGTTGTTATCGAAACTATCTGCGCCAAAATATATAGCGAGATATGTAAGAGCGCCCCCAATACCGAGAGCATGAATCATTGTTTTTGGAAAAAGTTTTCGAACAATCCTTATAACTTCCAAAGCTTTTGCTTTACCTCCAACCCCTTTTGCTCCTTTTGAATTAAAAAGTAGAGGAACCAAAGAACCAACACTAATAATAGGCGGGGTTTCGCCAAGGAGATCTGTAATTTTTTTTTGCTTGATAACGCAATAACTCGGAATCGTGTCCATGAATAGTTGGAACAATTCTTTCTGGACGATTAGCTGTTTTCAAAGCATATTCCAGATTATTGAGGGTTTTATCAATATGTTTTTTCTTAAGTTCTCGAGGATCAGAACCTAATATGGGATAATCGAGTTGAACCATCAAATCGCAATTCAAATCTTCTTGAAACCTCAGAACTTTGGATCGATCGATTTTTTTCCCTCTCTTAAGTATTTGGTAACCCCCGCTATCACATTTTACTACGAGCCCTGAGCGAGACAATTCTTTGACCATTTCAGTTCGAGAGCCAGTCCTATCTTGAAACATAAGGTCGTATGCATTTGCCATGATTCCTTCGATCATCGCACTTTCAAATACTGTTTTTTGAAAAACTACAGATTCTCGATTTGATAAGCCAAACCAAAGAAAGGGAGTAGGAAGTTTCTTTTTACCGAAGTCCAATACTCCATTTCGAGCTAAACCCACATCACATTCTTTTTTTGGAATGAATCGGATTCCCATTTCTCACCAAAATGCGTTTTTAAACAGAAATTATAATAGCGTTTATTATCGTTCTAACGAGCGACTAAAAAAAACATATTATTTTCCCGTTTTCACGGAAGTGTCAAATAATCATAGTACGGGATTCCTTTCTTGTTGCAGTACTTGCGGGCGGGGCGCCCCATGCGATAGAGCTCGAGCAACAAAATCCCGCCGATCGGGAGCCTCTCGTGCTCCGCCACGACCTCGAGACGATAGACGTCCCGCAACTGCAACGCACTGCTCCCCGCATGGAAGAGCCAGATTCTGTCCCGCCACTCGAACCACCACTGCTTGTAGTACTTCGTCAGCGCCTGCCAGTTGCGCTCCCCGATCCACTTCGGGAGCGGGCGAATGCTGAGCGTGTACTTTGAAAAAATCGGCTTCGCCGAGGGGGCAACGTTTTCCACGAGGTCGATAAGCGTGCGAGGCATCTTCCGAGCTTCTGCGGAGTTCAAGAACTCCCGCTTGAGGCCCTCGCCAATGTGGCGCTCGGCAACGGGGAAGAACCGTGGCGTCCTCGCGTTGCGCGTTATTTCTTGCAGTATCGCTTTTTCTCGCTTTTCCCGCCGTTCACGGGCTCTTCTAATCATTTCATCGAGTCTTGCATTATCGAGCATCATTCTGTGCTACTCTCGAAAACCGCTTAAAAAACGGTTACGAGTTGTTAGAACGAGGTTTCGGAGCGTCCGTAGATGTTCGTGTTTCCCACAATCAATCGCGGGTCGCCGAAAACTCGCCCCGCCAATCTCTTGTTTTTCGCGACTACAGCCCCGAGTTTTGAGAAGACAGCCCCTCGACCGCACAAACGATTTTTTAAAATTTTTTACCTTTTTTCGCGCATTTTTTTCAGAATCATGAATCGCAATAAACACAACGCTCAACTCATGACTCCAAAGAATCGACGATTATTTTTTATTTTTCAGTACCCCCCGCGATCGCGTATAGATTCTTGATTCCTAATACCAAAGCCTGAAACCCTAAAAAACTAAGAAAAAAGCAAAAATCATACCCTATATTCCAAGTTTATTTTTTTCAATATTTCGCGTTATTTTTCACATTATTTTCAGTTTTCTAAATGCCTACAAGGGCTTCTAATTTTTCATTTTTTACTATTTTCTTATTATTTTTTTATTATTTTCAATACTATATACGATAGGTTAGAATCAACCCAGATTCTTATTCTTAATTATATATCATATACTAAAGTATATGATTCCAAACTATTCCCGAAACCGCCACTGCCTGTACCCTATATTATATTATTATAGGGGGCACCAATGGGGCATGCCTATCGCAGGGGGTACTGAAAAATAAAAAATAATCATGGGAAATCCAAAATTTAAAGGGTTCAAAGCGTAAGAAACAATTTTAGAAATTGAAAAGAATGTGAAAAATAACGCGAAAAAGTCAAAAAAATCTCTTGTTGCTGTTTTTCCGAGTTTCGGCGCTTCGTAGATTCTCGAGGAACATAATTATGCCTATCGCACCCCCCATTGAAAAATAAAAAATAATCATCGATTCTTTAGAATTTAATAGATTCAGACCTTCTCGATAGGAATTAAAAAATGAAAAGAATATGAAAAATAACGCGAAAAATATGAAAAAAATAGTACACCGCCTGTCGACGCGTCAGAGCCCGATCGGGGATTCCACTCCGAAGACGACCACGTACGTGGCGACCCAGTCCTTAGTCAAGTATTTACCGTTTTCGTGGCGCAAGAGCCCTTTCTTGCGCAACGCTCTGAGATAGTGGCGGTCGATCGGGCCGTTCCTCTCGGAGAACCCTCGAAAGCCCCCGTCGGCTACATGTCGGAGAAACTCTTCTTTGACGAGTTTTTCGAGTGCTCGGGTTTGTTTTTCGGTGAGCTCGAACACGTCCGCCAGCGAGGCGAGCCGTAGCTCGCGGAACAGCTCGCGGGCGGTCTCGAATTTTTGTTTGAGACCGTCGTCGAAAACGTCAGTTGTGGTCTTGTGGCCCTCGTGGGCGTACGCTACGGTAGGGCGTTCGCCCGAGAAGTCTGGGTCGAGCGTTGCTTCCCCTTGTCCGCACGCGGGGCAAGGGATCGTGCGTGGCATGAATTCTTCAAGTATTTTCATGGCGACGACGTGGATACGCCATCCGCCCTTGGATAGTAATCTGGTCTTCATCAATATACTATGCGAAGTTGAAATATTTAGATTTTGTGGTGTTCTCTTATAGCTGGTTTTAAATTCCACAAAGTTTTTGTATTCTGGGCTGGTATTATTAGTCATGATGAAACAGATCTATATAGAATCGTCGTTCGACATTAGCAATGTCGTTATAGATAGGATATACCAAGCGCTCGATGCTGTTGAGGAATTTGACAGGGTAATTATAGAGTACGAACGCACTGCGAAGACCGCTACGGTCAAGGACAAGACGACTGAGAAAGTCATCGCAGTTCTGCGCTACGACGATTTCGTCATGATGCCCGTCGTTCCTTGGGTTCGCGTCTTTTCTGGGAACCCCGAGCTCGACGAGTTCGCCGTCCTCGAAGGGATGCTTGCGACCATCGACGAGGCTCAAGAGATGCTTGCCGAGGTCATCGACGACCTTCGCGAACAAGGCGTTCGTCATCATTCTTAGCATGATTTATGCTTCATATTTTTGCACATTTTTTTCATATTTTTTACGCATCTTCTAACCAAATTCCCACAAAACTTATATATTACCGTTGCGTATATTATATTAGCGGGTTACCCCCTTATGGGGGAAGGAGACTCGCTCGGCGACGGTGATACTATGAGAATGAAGTTAGCCTATAACTCTAAGTTGAAGGGCTACTCCTTCGTGGCTGGGAACGGCTTCGAGGGGGTAGCCCTCGTATTACGCGACGACTACGACGCCCTTGACGAGCTCACGCTTTTCGTGGACTCGAACAAGGGCTCGGTACGGCTCGAGATCGCCCTTGTAGAAGTCGAGCGCTACAAGGGCAGACCATGGCCTGGCACGGAATACAGCGTTACCGTGCACGACATCGTTGTCAAGGCGTACAGTCCAGACGACGAGCTCCTCTTCGAGGGGAGTGCACGGGTTAGCATTCGAGGGACGCTCGTATGGGACGTCGGCTACGCCCCTTACAAGCGCCCACCGAAGACACTCACAATCCGAAGAGCGCTCGAGATAGTTTATAACAACCTTTGACAAACCCCGCCTTTCTTCGCCTTCTTCTTTCCTTGATTCGATCGATCGCCGTTTTTTAATGATTATATTTTTCCGCACGCAGAATTCCCTGCAAGTTTTGTTAATTAATTCCTTTATTAATTAGCAACTTTTCAAATTGGCGTAAATAGTACCCCAATCAGTCGCTTGTCTAAAAGAATAGACGTTTGATTGACGTAAACACCCGCCACCCCCAGCGGGCGGACAGGCGAGATTCGTTTTCTTGCTCCTCGCAACACTTTTAGAGTGCAATTATCTACCAATTTCCCACAAAGTTTATATATTACCACTTCCTATATTATATTGGTGGTGCACCCCCATGCGGGGAAGGAACACCACCCGACGACGGAGAGATGGACTATGGCAGACGAAACGTTCGACGCTAAGCGTGTCCGTCCATTATCGGGCGACGCCCCGATAGACGAGCACGCTTTGAACGAAATAGACGGGCTCTTCCAGGACTTCATTGCGTCTGCGCTATCGCAACGCATGAATCCAGAAGAGTTCGAAGCCGAGATGAACGAGACCATTGTGAGAGCCTTCGAGCTCGCACAAGCGGTCTATGAGACGAAGGGCATGACCGCCCGAGACCTCGCCTACCACATCGTCTATACCTTCCTTCGGATCGCCTTCCGATCGAAGGTGGACGACTTCTTAGACGCCCGCCATACCTTGAATCTATTGGGCTTCCTCTCAAATGAGAGAGGCCTAATAGATTTGGAGCTTACGGCGCTCCTCGAAGCATACGGTAGAAAACTGGACTTATAAGCCCTTCAACTTTGCCTTCCTAACTTTGCGGAGCTTTGCTTCGCCCCTTCTTTTCTTTCTTTGCTACCGCTTCCGTCGCGCTATTTTTTGTCATTTTTTTGTAATAAACCGCCTGCCAAGTTTCTCTTATTTTTTATCAGAAAAATACAAACATATTGATTACCTTTACCACAACCTTTTTATATTTCTCCTTCCTATATTATATTGGTGGGTTACCCCCGCAAGGGGGAAGGAGACCCGCCCGACGACAGGGATGTACCATGAGCGAGAACGACAACTTCTCAAAAGACGACAATTCTTCAAAGCTTTACGAAGCGAAGGCGCTGTCAGAGTTCGACGATGAGCTCTTAGCGGTCTTATTTAGCGAATTCTTCGACAACCTCGAGCTCTGAGCGCCTACCGCTTCCTCTCCGCCTTTGCCTTTCGGAGCTCTGCTCCGCCCTTTTTTCCTTTCTTTGCCTACTTCGCCTATGAAGACATGACCGCACGAAATCGGAAACGACGGAACGCGCGAACGTGCTTCTGAAAACCGCTCATGGGTCTCTGGCGCGCTTCTGTTTTTCTAAAGTATCTTGATAGTTTTTCGATCTTCATATTTGTATGTTTTCCGCCCGATTCTTAAACGATTTTCGCCTCGTTATAACAAGTTCACCTAAAGAAAGAAAAGTATCGTTATAACGGCGAGCAAGGCTATTATACAGCGATTCTCGATAAATCGTCGATTGCTTGATGATTCTCACAATACCACGCCTGCTCGCACAAGCAAAAATGATCGAGCCAATCTCGGGCGAAAAGCACCACGGTAGGTGCTATATTTGCATGGAGACCGTCGACGAGCTCGTGGACATCAAGAGAGTAGTCTCGGGCAATTTCACGGGATTCCAGCACTTGAAAGCGGGCCACGGGCTCTGCGTTTTTTGTGCGGGGGCGCTCAAAGAAGCGACAGTCCGAAAAACGAACTGGGTTGTTTCCCCCGCAAGGTTCAAGGCGTTCAAGTTCAACGAGTTTCGGGACGTCCTCACCGAAGCGCTCGCTCGAAACGAGCCCTTCGCAATCTTCGTAACGAAGAGCTTCAAGAAGCACGGATGGATCGTGAACCCGTTCGCCATCAACACGCCGTCGAACGAGGGGTCAATCAACAGATTCGTCGTGATCTTCGAAGAAGACGTCGCACGGTTCACGCCACGAAGCTACGAGAAAATCACGGGACTCGTCGACGCGCTCATGCCATTTTTCGGGAAGAAGCGCCTCGAAACGCTCGAGACCAACAGCTCGATCATCGAGACGCTCGTCGAGGTCGGGGCGATACAGCACTACTACGAGGCGAAGAAGTTCGCGGGGAACCCCGCCTGGGAGCTCGTCGTCAAGTGCACGGATACGCCGAAGAAGCTCACGACCATGAAGACGCTCCGCAAAGATACTAAGAAGCCCGAGAAGCAATCGAAAAAACGAAAGAAAGAAGAAGAAGGCGAAGTCTATGGCGCAGAAATCTACTTTTAGCCTCGAAGAAATATTGCCAGGCCAAGACCTCTCGTGGGTCTCGCCAAGAAAAAAGCGAGTGTACGAGCTCATCTCCGCCCTTCTCGGAAGGGTCTACTACCAAGTGAACTGGCACCAGATGAGCACGTCCAAGATCGCCACGGACATTTTCGAGCACAGAATCAAGAACTCTTCCCGCAAGCCGACCGTTGCAAAGTTCGTGAACAAGCTCTGCAACCAGCTGAGCATCCAAGCGCTCCATGATGAGCCAGAGCTCATCCTCGAGGCGGAGAAATACGCCGACGAGTTCCTCGACACCGTCCGCACGGAGTCCCAGCTCTGCGTGATGCTCGCTCGAAGATACTCGCAGTTGCTACGCGAGAAGCGGAAGGAAAAGCAACGAAAAGCAAAGGATGATGAAGAATGACGGAAGAAACGGAAGAAACAATGCACGGCGAAGAATCACGGGACGATCTTGTATTCCTCGCCCAAATCGTGGCGAGCGAGATCACGAACCGCTTGCGGGAAGTTGTCTCCTCGCTCGTCGGCGAGCTCGAGAAATACGAGCTTTTCCAAGAGATCGTTGCCACAGAAAAGACCCACGAAGGGCTTTTCTCGGTAGGCTACTCGCCGAGAAAGGTCAAGTGGACGCTCAAGAAAAAGTTCGAGTTTCGCCATCACTCGGACAGAAGATGCACCGAGCGATGCAACGTGAGCTACAAAGCCTTCGGTTGCTATTGCTCGTGCCATGAAAAGTAAGAACAAAAGGAGTTGAGAAAAAAAGAATGAAGACAATTAAAATCAGCGGAATATTGACAGCTCTTTCCCCCGTCCACCACGGCGGGAACGAAAAAACGGGATCCACGATCGGGTTCCGAAGAATCGAAATGATCACGAACAAGGGGATCCAAGAAGTGCCCTACATCAGCGGAAATGCAATCAGAGGGCGCCTGCGACGCCTCGTCATGAAGGACTTCCTCGACCTCGTGGGCTACAGAGAGGGCCAAAGACACCGATTCGAGACCGCCAGACTCTACCACTTTTTCTACTCGGGCGGGAACCTCGAGAAAGTGTCCTCGAAGGACAGCGGGACGCTCAACCTCGAAGCGAGGAAGACCATCCGATACCTCTTGCCCCCCATTAGTGTTTTCGGCTCGTCCTTCCTCAACCAAGCGTTCACGGGAAAGCTCAAGGTCATGAACGCTTTCCCGATCTGCAAGGAGCTCGAAGGGATCACGTTCGACCCTTCAACGGTTAGGGGCGCCGAATTCAGTTTCCACGAGCTCATGAGCGACACTTACCAGACCCGCAAAGACGAGCTCAGAGCCGAGCGGGACGAAGGCGAACAAGCACAACAAATGCTCGTCGAATACGAGGTCTTGATCCCTGGCACGAGGCTGACGCACGCTTTCGTCCTCGAAGACCCCACGCCCGTCGAAGAAGCGTTCTTCCGAAGAGCGTTCCGAATCTGGGAGAACAATTGCTACGTCGGCGGGAAGTCAAGCATCGGGCTCGGCGCGTTGCGTCCAGACTACGACAAGACTGCCTTGAGCGCACTCGGAAAAGAAGAAACGTATCTAAGATTCGTCGAAGAAAATCAAGACGACATCTTGGCGCTCTTGCAGGCGATTGATGCCCAGAAAATCGATTTCTCATCGTTCAAGAAGAAGGGATGACGCTATGTTCCTACGGCAATACTTGCTCGCGGACACGCCGACGGAGTACTACGCCACGCTCAAAGGCGAAGAGTGGGCGCACGTCCTCGTGCGGTTCCACTTGAAAGCGCCCGTCATGATCACGCACCCGTGGATCAACTTCGACGGGCTCGTGGCGCACATGTTGCTCCGCCTCACCCTCGGGCAAGACTACTACATGCTCCCCTCGAACGACCCCCTCGGAAAGCGCGTCCGAGCGTTGCCCATGCCAATCCGCCAAACGTACTTCTATCACTCCTCTGTCATCCTATTCAAGGACGCCGACGGGAAGCTCATCAACGTCGAGGAGCGGGCGAACATCGAGTATGTTTACAAACGCTTCCACGAGCCAGACGCCCACAAGATCGGCGGGAAGAAGAGCAAGATCAGCCTCGGCTCTGGGACGTTCAAGAACTACTCGATCAGAATCCCCTACATTTCCGCCCGATACGCCGACGTCTTCGTCGAGGCGAAGCCCTACTCCTTGCTATCGCTCATAGCACACGTTACGGGGCTCGGGAAAAAGACCGCCTACGGCTTCGGCGAAGTCAGCCATGTCGAGATCAAGCCAAACCCCGACAAGGCGAGCTTCTGGAACCCGAAAACAAAAGAAGCGCTACGACCCATCCCGACGCGCTACTGCGACGAATACGACGACTTCGCCTACCTCGCCTGGAAACCGCCGTACTGGGACAGACGAAACATCGACGCGTGCGTCCCCGTCGGCGCAAAGTGCGAGCTCTCCGCCCAAGTAAAGCAAAAAATAGGTCTTGCGCAATGAAACCGTCCAAATTCATGCCGAAACCCGTCATCGCTGGCTTTCTCCTACACACGAACACGTCGGAGTATCGGCGCAAGGTAGCCACGTCCCGCTCGTTCATTCGCCGAGTCTTGGCGAGCTATCAAAACCCCTATGTCGCCGTCTCTGGCGGGAAGGACTCCATGGCGATGCTCCATCTCGTCGTCCAGTACAAGAGGGACGTCTGGGTTCGCCACTGGGACTACGGCGAATGGTTGATCCCCCGTTGGATCGAGAAAGAGATCTTGCAAGGAATTGACCAGATTGCCCCTTTTTCTCGCCATAGTTACGAGAAAAGGCCTGGGGGCGATAAACCGTCCGCAAGAGAATCACACATCGCTAAATCGCCGTTTTTCCCCCGTTTGTCGGAAGCCGTGAAACGCCACGGCTGGGACGTCTGTTTCCTCGGTCTACGATCCCAAGAGTCCCAGAAGCGCCGAGCGCGGATCGCCGAGGCGAAGCGACGCACGGGAACGTGGATAGAACCGAAAAAGAGCGGGTTCACGGACACGGCGTTCCCGATCGCCGAGTGGACGGCGAAAGACGTCTGGGCCTACATTGTCGAGCACGATGTCCCCGTGCCGTCCGTCTATGAAAAGCTCGCCAGAATCAACGGTGGATGGGAGAACGCCCGTCTCTCGACGTTTTTCGACAGCGAGTTCAACCACTTCGGGAGCAAGGAAACGAGCGGGCTGTTTTTATGGCGAGACCGAGTGGTCGGCAAACCCAAAAAGCGCTATTCATAAGAGTAATAGTAGAAGACCCCGCCAGCTCGGCGTTTGTTGTATTTTTCTCTGACTTCTTTCAACGAGCTGATCTCTCCTTCGTCGTAGAACAGCACTTTCTTCATGCGGGGGATGAGCACCTCGAAAGCGTGGTCGTTGATTTCTACGCCGACCCATTTTCGCCCGAGCTTGTGCGCCACGGCAAGGGTCGTCCCGCTACCAGCGAAAAAGTCGAGCACAACGTCCTCTTCCTTCGAAGTTGCCATGATCACGCGTCGTAGCAGTTCCTCGCTGTTCTCCGTCGTGAACCCGAAGCGGTTCTTGTAGCCGAAAATGTCCGTCCAATCGTCGGTAAGCACCTTGTAGCCACGCTTGCGGATCAACGGGCGCCCCGAGCGAGAAAAGCGAATATTGCCCTTCTCGATCTCTTCGTTGATTTTTGCTTGGGAAGGGAATCTGCGCCCTGGCGGGGGCATGATAGGTTTTCCGAAGAACAGCCTCGCACGAGTAACTGTCTGTTCATAAGAGTCTTTCTCAAGCATCCACGGCTCGAATAATGACTCGAGCCCCGAGGGGACGACCTCGTAAGAATCGCCTGGCATGTCCATTCCCCGCCAGCCATTGCGTGCCTCTTCATCGACGACAAGCTCTTTGAAAAAAGCTCTGTCCGCTCTTTTCGCATAGAAGAACACAACGTCGTGCCACGACAAGAAGCGAGACGTCGGGCTCTTGATGCGGTTCGAGCGCTTGACGACGATTTCGTTGCGGAAATTCTTCTTGCCGAAAATCTCGTCGAGAAGAAGGTGGACGTAGTGAGAGCCCTCATAGTCGCATCGAACGAAGATCGAGCCCGTCTCGTGCAAGAGCTCCCTTGCGAGCCGAAGCCTTGAGCGGAGCATGGCAATCCAGACGTCGTCGCCGATCTTGACGCTATACTTGTAGTTCGCCTCGTTCGGCTTGTTGAACGGCGGATCGATGAAAATGGTCTGGACGAAGCTCTTGTTAATGGTAGCGTCATCCGCAAGCACGCGCAAGGCCACGTAGCTATCGCCGACGAGGACAGCACCGTCTTTATCATGCTCGAAGAGGTCGAGCATGCGTTGTTTGTTCTCGCGGGAGAAAAACCTTGAGTCGAAGGGCAAGAACAACGTTCGGAAAGACGCCGTCGGTTCTTGAAGGGCGTGCTCGCGGACGGCTTCTCGAGGATCGATGACTGACTCATCGAGCATTCCGAGGCTCTCCCATTCCCGCACTTGCAAGTCGAAGCCAGGGTCTTCGACGAGCTCGAGCAAGAGTTCTCGTCCTTTAATCGACGCTACGAACCGATCAACGGTCGCCACGACGTTTGGCACGTCGTTCTCATACGCCGTTTGCGTAACGCGTGCGAGCAAACGCTTGAACACTTTTTCGAGCGTGAAACCGACCGCCGTTGCGAACGTGAGTTCGTGCGTGGAAAACGCCCGAACGTCGAAATCGCTTTCTTTCGCCTTGAATTCGAGGTCTGGACGGGAAATACTCCCCACGAGCTCGGCGCCTGTTGCCAAGTGCGTTATTTCGCCGACGAACAGTGTAGATAGAAAGACTCGCTCGAAATTCGTGGGGACGAGAATGTCTGCGATCCTCCCGTCTATTTTTTTGTTCAAGTGCGTAAAGTTGTAATATTTCGAGAGCAACAATGGGCGGTACACTTCGAGAATGTCGACTATTTGGTTTGTTGCGATTCTGTCAAGGGCTTCGACGATTCGGTCGCCGAATGCTTTCTTCGTTTTTTCGTATTTTTGGTGCCGTCCGTAGTAGTCCGCGAAACCGAGTAGTTCTGCGTGGGCGTTCTCCTTTTCGGCGCTCTTCTTGAATTCTTCCTTGATGTGGCGCTCAAGCGCCTTTCTTTCGTCCTCGCCGATCTTTCCCATGATGAGGACTGTTTTCGGCGCAAGATCGAGAATTTTCGCTACTACTTTCTCTGGGTCGAATGATTCGTCTTGTTCGTTCATGGGTATCTTTTCGCCGCCGATAATAAAAGATTGAAGAACCGTTATAACGACGGGCGGACAACATCTTATTACCACAACCTTTAAATAATACAATGTGTAATAATGTAATTGATGATCATACCACGAGACGAAAAACAGACTCTGGCGTACAAGCGCCACCGCGAGCCCGTGAAAACGATAAAAGTAAAAAACAGGCAGTATAGGGTCTTCTACTCAACAATACCGCGTTCGTTCTACCTCTCAGCTCAGTACCTCAAGATCCGCTGGGCAGAGGTCTGCAACGAGACGATCCACTCTATCCCTTCTATCTTCGTTTTCTCCGCAAGTTGGTACGCGAAGAAGAAGGGAGTCAGCCACGTAACCGCCAAGAAGATGCTACGCAACAACCCACGCTACTACCAACTTTCTCCCAGAGTTTTTACAATCAATTACTCTGGGCGGAAGAAAATGATCATCGAAGCCATCAAGGAGCATGCAACAGCCAGCATGTCCCCTGGCTTCTTTGTGAGCCTTCTCGAAAGGGTTCGGTCGTTCGACGGAGTCCCCACGAGAAGGAACATCGCGTTGCACCTCGGGATGAGCACGCGAGTAACCGAGCGGTTCTTGCGCGTGTTCTTCCGAAACGTGCACGTGCCCATGACGAACAACCTCTACCTCTATTATTTCAAGTTTTAGAGATAGAGCGGAAAGGTGAGTCGAAAATGAGTAAACGACTAGCGTTCCTATGCAAGCACCCCATTGAGGACGGCAAGATCGTCCTCAGCGACGCCACTCTGTACTACATTTATGGTACAGAGGAAGAGATCGGCGAGGCTATTGCAAGCCTCAACGATGACGCCAACGAGGCGTACGAAATCTCGAGAGAAACACTCGAGTATTACGCTTCTGTCGACGAGAAACTCCGCCGTTTCATCAAACAAGCGGACGAACTCGTCAAGGAAAAAGAAAAAGGTGGTAAAGAATGAACATAGATGAAGTAAGAAATCGAACCAAACAAACAAAGAGAACCAAACGAAGGGTCGATTGCGTCTTATCGCTCGACCCGTCGCTCGAGCTCGTCAAAGCGAGCGGGAACAAGTACTATGTAAAACAAGGCTATGCCGTCAGAGCTGGGCCAGTCTTCAAATTTGAGGACGAAAGCATAGTCGAAGCACTGATGCGCGGGGAAGCCGTGCCCGTAACGATCTACGTGAACCAACAAGTCCGCCTAAGCTACACCAAGAAAGCGCAAGTACTCAGCACCGTCTGTTCGAGCACGAGAATGAGCGAGAACCAAGTCCTCGCCTACAAGCCAGAGCCTGCCGACGACGACGTTGTTACCGTCATCTCCGTCCGAGAGCCAAGATTCGCCGACGAAAATGACGCTCCGCACTACGTTATCAAGCCGTACCGCTCGAAGTTCACATCGCACAAGACCGTCATCAATGCCCCGCAAAACCCCGATGCTGTCAAGGTAGGCTACAACGCCACCCCGAGCGGGGGGCACGTTGTGGACTACTACCTTGAGCCACTCGATTGATCGCACCCTCGCCGACGAGCTCCCTTCCCCGCCTTTCCTTTTTATCGCTCGGTCTCTTCGTTATAACGGGACGTTGCGTTTTTATTTCTCCCCTCGGAAGAACAAAACGCATGATAGAACAAGAACTCTCCCTGGAAGGGTTGCGGTTCTCGCTACCCTACAACACAACCGAGGCGTTCTTGAGGATCGGAGACCCCGTGTTGCTCCTAAAGCTCACGAAGAACGGTATCCTCGCGACGAACGCAAACCTTGTGGATCTCTTGCTCTTGGGTTTCGCCCCGCAAGAAGTCGCCGAGACCCTCGAGTTCCCGATAGAGCTCGACGCCCCCGAAGATCCCAGCTCCCTCGAAGGGGACTGCATAGACATCGCCTTCAAGACCAGCGACGCCTACGATTTCTTCAAGAAAGCGATGCGGGACGCAGAGATCATTGAGTTCGCAGTGGAAAAAGAAGGATTCTTGAAGATCTCGGACGCGGAACGCCCCGACCGCTACATCATTGTTGCGTTGCGCTCCGTCGAAGACCTACGCCCGAGCAAGTTCTCGCAAACTCGTATAGAACCATTTCTTCTCCCAAGGTCTATTTACGAGAGATTCCCATGGTTCGTCTTTGAGGTTGTGTCCGCCGACTTCAGTCCCTGGCTCCCAAACAAGAACGCGAACCTAATCTTGGGTGTTGATTTCAAGGGGCAGATCTCTCTCGGCGCGGATTACAACATCACGCAAGAGAGCATCCTCAGAAACGACGTAGTCGCCCACACCGTTACTACAGGCGAGCTCAAGCAACTCGGTGAAAGCGCTGGTTTCCCCCCAATAGCATATTCCGAATTCATACGGGCACCATACGTAGAAGGTGCGTTGAAGACCATTGTCGCGCCAGAATTCAATTTTATAGGTGTTGTGTACGAAGAAAAAGAAACTATTAACAATATCCGTTTCTGGGCCAACAGCGAGATCGTGAACGGCGCTACGTTGCCCCCGACACAGATCACAGCCATGTTGCCTCCTTCTAATCCTTCTTCTTTGGCAGAGTAGCAACGCCCTCGCCGTTAGAACGGCGGGCAATCTTTTTTATTATATCCTCGCTTTTTTCAAGTATGACAAAAAGGAAACTTCAATCGCTCGACGAAATTGAGAAAGAAGTAAGGAAACTAATAGACGAGAAGTTTGCGGACGAGATCGAAGGGATACGAACCGTCAGTCAGTTGTACTACTTGCAAGAAGCAGAGCATGTCTTCAACCACAAAAAATTCGTCATAGACTGGCTCTTGATGTTCTTCATGTTCCAGAGCGAGGTTCGGGTGCGCCCAAGCTCGTTCGAGGTTCTTGCGCTACCGCGCATTCACGACATCCCAGACATCAACGTCGTCAAAGACATGTTCATAACGTTGTACCAACGATACAAGCGGGTCGTTGATTTTGCGTTGCTCGAAGTGTTCCGATTCATGTATAGCGACGCTTTTGCGAGGGCGAAGATCGAGAACCCAGCAATACTGGTTCACAGGCTCGAAGGAAGCAATTTCGTGGAATTCGTCGTTTACGACGCAATCTAAGCTATTTCCGCCCTTCCGTTCTAACGAGCGATTATTTTTTTATTGATCGCCACGAAACGTAGCCCAATGAAGTGTTTCACGCCATACGAACATGAAGAATGGAAACGAAGACTCGGGCTAAAACCGACGGACTTCTTGAAAAAAACGTTCGAACCGTATCATGAGAAAATCGAGATAAGCGACGACGGGCGATCAATCAACGTTGAGTTCTTCCCCTTCAAGTGGCTAAGAGTAGCGATCGAGTTTCGCGGGGCGATCGAACGGCTACCGTCGCTCGTAAAAATCGCCCTAATCCCGCTCCCCCGAATCTTCGCGATGACGATGTTCGAGCATTTCTTCCACGACCCGCGATTTTGTGCCGTAAGATCGGCCAGCCTGGCGCTCCCGATAGAGTTTTCTTTGGAGAAAAAACCATACTACGGTCAACATTTCAACGATCCCGCCGAATCAATGATCAAAATCTACGTAAACTCGTTCAAAAGTGGTAGGATCGCTACAACAAAAGCGTACGAGATCGTCGACACGATCCTTCATGAAGTTGCTCACGCGCTACACGTATATATCACCCCGAAGAAGGACGCTCATGGACGGGACTTCAAGATCATATATCACAGTCTTGCCCGCAATTGGGAGCATTTTCTCAGCGAGAGGCTCGCCGAATTCATTGCGCTCTCGAAGAAGCAACGCGTCGAGGTGATGAGATGATCTTGCGGGAACACCTCAAGAACGCCCTCAAGGCGCTTTTTCCAACTTCGAAAACACAACGGCGGGAAGTCGGCTTCCCTGCAAGGTTACCATACCCCGTTTCTTCGCAGAAGCAGATCCTTGAGCTCGTGGCGAAAAGCCCGCACAAGAGCCCGAAGTTCGTTTCTGTGTATTCCTACCCCGAGATCGTCGTGGACAAACTTTTTTTCGACCTCGACGGTGCGAGCGCGTATCGGGACATGAAAATGCTCGACGCGGAGTTGCACGAGCAAGGAGTCGAACACTTTGTCGTTTTCTCGGGGAAGAAAGGATTCCACGTCTATGTCTCTCTCGAACCCGTGCTCGTGAACCCCCAGAACATGTCGAGCGTGGTCTCGAGCGTGTTGCAAGCGCAGAACGGGATCGTGGCGAAGCTCGAGCTCGAAAGCGCCGACCCGCACGTGCACGGGGACTTACGACGCTTGACGCGCATCCCAGGGACGTACCGCTACGACACGAACAGTTTTTGTTACGTGGCGACGAATACACAAATCGAAGAATCTGTTTCTTTCATTGATTTTCTCACGACGAACGTCGAGGACATCGACGATTTCGTCGCGCCGTGTGGGGCGGGGAGCAAAGTCTCGCTGGGAAAGCTCGTGAACGAGTACGAGGGGTACGCTTTCGAAATCGAGGAAACCCGCTCTGTCGAGATTTCGAACGTCGCTTTAGAGCAGAAACAAGTAGCAATGCTCGATTTCGAGGAGAAAACGTCTCGAGAAGCTGTTCTTCGTTTCTTTGGGCGAGTAATGCCGAAAACGCTCGTGAAACGGATCTCCGCGTTGAACCCCGACCACCAGGCGAGGGTGAGCGCAACGGCTTTCCTTCTCGAAGCGGGGCTGACGGAGCACGAGATCGTCGAGCTTTTCTCGTACCTTCGCTGGCTTGACTTCAAGCAAGAAATTACGGCGTACCACGTTCGTAAGACCCGCGAGTGGCTCGAGAAGAAGCATGCGTTGAAAAGAATGCGAAAAACGGGCTAAAAACGGAGAAAAGAAGAAGGAGAAGTATGGCTATTACTGTTCGAAGACGAGTTGGAATTCGTCTTGGATTGAGACGAGCCTGCTGTAGATGCGTGCGTCCTCTAAGAACTTCTGAATTAGTTTGAGGGCGATTAAGTTCTTGGAGTCATAGAGCTCGTTAAATTTCGGAACGCGGATGACGAGCTGTCCGCGTTCGTTCTTCGTGAAAACGGCGTCTTCGTAGTACGCCGTCTCGAAGCCGAAGTCCTTGAGCTCGTCGATGATTATTTCTTCGACGGGGCTCATGTTGAATTCGTCAATCTTTCCGTAATCGATCTTTGCTCGCTTATACATGTTTCCTCAATATAATATAGGAAACAGTATTATATAAAGGTTGTGATAAAGACATACCCCACTTAACCGCGAAGAGACCCCCAGCTCATCCATTGTTTTAATAAACAAAAATAGTTATATATCGCATATATATACATATATATGATGAGTTATGACGTTTTTCAACTCAGAGCTACGCCCCCTTGCGGGGCGACAGGCGAGCTTGTAGAGCTCAAGACGACGTTTCTCGGCAAAACGAGGCAAGTATACCGCTTCCATGACTACGTGCCGACACCGCCGAAACTCCGTCGAAGCTACATTTACGTCCCAGCGTTGCTTGAGTGCGCTCACTGCGGGCAAGCGCACCCCGCACGGGTGTACATTCACAGACAACGAATCGCCAACATCGAATGGCGAAAAGAGTCATTCGACCAAATGCTTGCAAAGTTCTTGGAAGAGCCTTTTGCCGAATATTTAATGCATTATTTCCGCTTCTGGTATCAACCCAAGAAAGAGGTGAATGCATGATGGAGAATCCGAAGGGATGGCTAAAGCGAGGCATGATGCGACTCGGAGACTCTAAATTGTCTGGAAGGAAATTCCACATCCCCAATAAAATATACCTCGAGGCGCTTGAGGACGTCCTCGAAACTATCGAGGACGAAGCCGATCAAGACGACTTCATCGAGCAATACACTCTCCCAGTCTATGCAAAAACTATCAAGTTCGACGCTTGGCGCCGAGAACTCGAAGTCTATGACAAAGACGGCAACATAGTCATGGTCGTCGAAGGAGAGGGCAATTTCTTGCAAACGTGGGGGGTCGATCTCGTCTCTGCGATCCTCAACAAGCTCGAGGACTCGCCGAGGTACTACGAGGACTTCAGGCGCCACGCCTACGAAAAAGTGGAAAAGATCATCAAGGAGATAGGGTTCGACGTTTTCCCGAACATTGCGAACACAGTATTGGAGCGCATGATAGCGGACTATGTGGAATTCTCTGGCGACAAGAACTACCGAGACATGACGTTGCTCATCCTTAGCAAGCGATACTCACTCCCTATCGTGAGAGCGATCGCCTACACGGACGTGTTCGACCTCGACATTGCGTTCTACGCGATCTATGAGACGGAGCGAGCGGTGCGGATCTGGCTTTCCTCAATCATTCGGGACGGCGTTGATGAGAAGATCCGCAAGTACTTCAAGGAACGGGGGCACAAGATGCTCCCCGACATCGAGATCAAGGAAGCCGAGGTCAAGAAATTCTCGAGCGGGGCGCACGTCGTCGTTCCAAAAACATGGCGGAACAATAGGGTTTTGCTCGTGCGCGTCGCCTACGATCCGCACAAGACCGAGGACAACCTCATGCGAATCGTCAAAAACGCGAAGAAGTAGTGTGCTCTTTTTAGCAGGCGTTATAACGCCTCGCTTGTTTTTTATTTTTAGTTGTTTCTTTTCTTATCCATGGGGAGACCATTTTTATCAGAGGAAGAAGCGATTTCACGAAGATCGAGGCTACGCATTGAGAAAAACCCAAAAACGAAACTCATTCGTGGGCACGCCTTGGAAGAATTAAGAAAACTAAAAAAAGACGGTAAGAACGTGCACCTCGTCGTAACATCGCCACCGTACTATGGACTGCGCTCCTACGGAACAGAGCCAGTGTTCTACGACGGAACGAAAACTGATTCGAACAATTGTAACCATGTTCGTGAAACAACCCAAGTATTACTATGCGACGTTCTACGAAGAGCTGAGTTCGAAGTATTACTACAAGGGCAAAGCCTTGGTTGCGAAGCCTAAGCGCCTCGGACGGAGCACTTGGGTCATCCCCACGGCTTCTTACAAGGGAGCGCACGTGGCTGTTTTCCCCGAGAAACTCGTCGAGAAAATCATGGCGACCTCGCTACCGCCGTTCGTGTGCTCGCACTGCCAGGCGCCCTTCGTCCCCGTTTACGAATACAAGCGGATCGTGGGAGACGACGGAGACGTCGAAAAATACGGCGGTGTTGCTTTGAAGGAGTACGAGAAGCACTTGGCGCAAGACCCTTCGGTAACGAAGAGGAACATTCTTGAAAGTCTCAAGAAACAACGAGTCCTCGCCCGCTACGAGCCGTCATGTGGTTGCGGGAGCGAGTTTGCGGTAGAAGCCACAGTGCTCGACCCGTTCATGGGTAGCGGTACCGTCGGCGCCTGTGCCGTGAGACGAGGCGCATTGTTCATCGGGATCGACGTCAAGCAAGAATACGTCGACATGGCGAGGGAGCGGATCGAAAAGGAGCTCGGCGAATGGTAGCTTCTCCCGCCTTGTTCCAACATCACACAATTCTTATATATTTTTTATACGTATTTTTCAATAATGACAGACAAGATCGAAGAAATGTTGCAGTACGAGATGCTCGCCCGCCTCGTCGAGAAGAAAGCCTTCCCCAAGCGCAAGGTCTCGGTGTTCGACGAGCGGGACGGCAACATGTACTACCACGAGGGGCGCAGATACTACGCCGAGGACTATCTCGATGCTTTCATCTTTGGCATCAACGTTCGGCAACACCCCGAGAAGGACTTGTTCTTGCTCAACTACCGCCAGACCATGAAACTCAACACGAATCTTGGGCTGACGAGGCTCGTGCGCCGAGAACCCCTGTTCCAAGTCATGCGCGGGCTCGTCGTGGACGCCAAGGGCAACTATGTAGCCCTCGCCTTCCCTCGGTTCTTCAATTACAACGAGGAAGAAGGGCGCCACGTCGACTTCGATTGGGAGCGGGCGTGGCTCGAGACGAAGTTCGATGGTACATTACTCAACGTTTTCTACTACTGTGGTGATTGGGTTTTCGCCACGCGGAACAAGATCCCCGCCGACATCGATTTCGTCGACGGTTTCTTGACGGCGCTCGACGTCAGCCTTGACCAGCTCGACGATCTCTTGAGCAAGCGATTCACCTACGCTTTCGAGGTCATGTTCCCGCACTGGAGTCGCCACAGCCTCGTTACTCGCTACGACAAGCACCAAACGGCGTTGCTCACGATGCGCGTTGCGGGCCAGAACGAGTCTTACAGGGCGGAGATCACGAAGGCAAACACACTCGACGGCGTCGCTGGCATGATCGGCGCACTGAGACCGAGACGCATACCAGCCGACAACATCAACTACGCCCTCGAGTTGCTCGGAGACTTAGAGAAAGACGAAGAGGGGTTCGTTGCGAGGGACGCGAACGGAAACCGTTTAAAAATCAAGAAGGAAGAGTTCTTCTTGCTCTCGAGAGTGCGCCAGCAGAGCGGGTTCGAGATGTTCGAGGCGATTCTGCGAGACCTCGCCGAGGGGAGCAGAGATTTCTACGAGATCGTGCACACGAACTTCGGCGACGCCGTGAAACAACGATACGCCGAGGTTGAGACGCTTGTCGGCGTAATGTACGAGAAGGCGGTGCAAGCGTTCAAGGAAGGCGTTAATCGGAAGAACCAAGCCCCCGCCGATGAGCAACGGAAAGCGTTCGCTCTCGCCGTGGAAGGGTCGCCGTTTAGCAAGATCTTGTTCGATTTTCTCGGCGACGCGGAGAAGGAAGCCAACGCTGGGTTCTCGCTCCAAGACTTCGCTCGGAAGATGCTCGGTCTGCGCCAGAAACACAGAAAACGGGTGTTCGGCTTGTTCTCCGCCGAAAAACAGCTCGGCTACTTGTAGCACGGCTATCTTTTTTCCTCTCCCGCCATTTTATCATTACTATTATATAGTTTTTTCTTTATATAGTTGAACGATATAATGAGCGCTGACGATTTCGACGATTTTTTCGAAGACACCAGCCCGCCAGGGAAGCAACAGCCAGAGCCCGCCATCGACCTCCCAGTGCAGACGAACATCGCAACGCTGATCGAGCGCACGAACAATGTCCTCGACATCAATAGGGTCATCTTGCGAAGCCTTACCGAGATGCTCGCAAAGATCGAGATGACCGCGGATTACTCGAAACCGCAGAATCTCCGCATGGCGCTCGACTTGATCCGAGAGATCCGCCAGACCTCGCTGATCCTTATCCGCTACGGTCAAGAAGACCAAGACGCCGAGAACGTTCAAGAGAACGAGGCGATCATCACGGCGGAGAACGTCGTGGCGTTCCTCGCGGAGAGGCACGAGGAACTGCTCCCAGAGTTCGTGGCATGGTTGCACCAGCAAGAGACCAGCGCAAGAATCCGTGAAAGCAAAAAGGAGCGATTAGAATGAGCAACAAGAAAGAAAACAAAACGTATGGTTTTACACGATCCCGAGTGCCAGGGCAGAGTTACGATCATTACTACGCCAGCACCATGATCCCGATGGTTTCACATCGGAAGTTCTCGTGCGACGCGAAGGGTTGCACGGGCAACAAGATGATTACGGGCGTTGAGTTTTTCCACGACCCTAAGGCGAAGAAATCATGGGTCGAGATTTCCGTGTGGTGCACGAATCTCGCCTGCAAGCACCCCGACGGGCAGACACGAAAAGAACGCTACGATTTGCGCCGAAAATACGGCGACGGCGTCAAGACGGCGGAACCCTCGAAGACGGACGAAACGGACGTGGAAGAACCCGAGCCAGAAGAAAAGAAGGAAGAGAAGAAAGATAAGCCGAAGAAGGCGAAAGAAAAGCCGAAACGCAAGGCTCCGTCGAAAGCGCCGAAAGTCGTGAAAGAGCCACCCGCCCCGCACCAAGAACTCGTCGCAATTGCGAAGAAGGCGAGCAAGAAGCTACCGAGCGACTCGAAAAAATAATAACCCGCCCGAGAGAGATGATTCGAAATGAGCGAAGAAGAACCCGCCCAAGCCCAAGCCGAGAAAGCGCAGACGAAGCCCGTCCCGACGAACGGGAAGGACGACGTTAGCGACGTTTCGAAGTTCATTTTCAATCTCGGCACGATCTTTGGCGTGGAACCAATGTCGGAGTCCCTTGTGTCCGAGCAGTTCGCAAACGTCAGCCGAAAGCAAGCGATCGGGCGAATGGCGTCCCAGCTCGGCGTCTCGGCGAAGCAATTCGTCGACCATGCGAACTTGCGGGCGCTTGCGGGCTCGGTCTGGGTGCAACGGTGCACGAGCTTGATCATCAACGAGGTCTTGAGCTTTCCGTACGAGATCGTGCCGACGAACCCGCTCGACGATTCTGCGAAGACCGCCGATCTGATCGAAGAGATCACGCAGTTCTTCGAGACCGTGAACGCCAACGAAGAGAGCTTGAAAGAAGTCTTGCGCAAGGGGATCTATGACTTGCTCACACTCGACCAAGGTGTTATCGTCAAGAACTTCGACCCTCGGGCTTACAAGGCGCTCGAGACCGAGAGTGCGCAGACCACGATCCAATACGTCCCGCTCGACGCCCCCGCTGGACTGTTGAAAGAATTGTTCGCCGTGGACGGGGCAACGTTCGTCAAGCAAGTCGACGCGAACGGCGTCGTCATCGGTTATTGGCAACTGAATCCTTTCCGAGGCAAGATCGAGTTTTTCTCGAACAGGGAGATTGTCTGGATAGCCCGCCACGACACGACGTATTCGCTCTACGGCTGGTCTCCGCTCCAAAGCGTGAAACAAGTCGTCGAGTCGCTCGTGCGGATCGTCGAGAACGTTGAGAAGTTCCACGACAAGGGCGACATCCCGCAAGGAATCATTGCGATTTTCGGCTCGCTCGAACAATTCGAGACGTTCCGAGACATGTGGAAGTCGGAAGTCGAAGGACAACCGTACAAGCTCCCCGTAGTCGGTGCGGACAGCGAGGGAGACCTTAAATTTATCCCGCTCACGTTTTCCCGCAAGGAGATCATGCTCCTCGACGAGCTCGAGTTCTTCCAACGGATTGTCATGAGTGCTTTCCTCATCACGCCGTCCGAGCTCGGGCTCACGGACACCGTGAACAAAGCCGTGGGCTACGAGCAAAAGCACGTCATGCGCCGAGCGACGATCAAACCGTTGCTCAAGCACCTCGAGGAACTCATCAACAGGGAAATAATTCCCGAGTTCGACGACGAGAAGCGCGTGCAGTTTCGATGGATCATTGACGAGGAAGCCGAGGAAGAGCTCCGCAAGCAGTCCGTGATCTCGCAAAAACTTCGCTCGGGCTTGATCACCGTGAACGAGGTCAGAACTGAGCTCGGGCTCGACCCCGTCCCTTGGGGCAACGCCCCGTTCGACCTCAACATTTGGCTCCAAGAAGCGATCCAGCGAGACCCCGAGCTCTTCGGGCTCCCCGATTACGAGGTCGTAGAAACGCCTGGCCAAGAAGAACCGAGCGATGAAAACAATGATGAAGATTCGCAACAAGGCGACGAGCTCGACGAAGAAAACATTGAGGAGCAAGAGGACGACGAAGGCGAGGAAGCGAAGCCCGATGATCCGAACGCTCAAGACCAGCGCAAATTCGCAAAGAAGATCGAGGCATGGCTCAAAAAAGCCCTCGTCGAGAAAACAATCACTTCGGAGCGAAAACAGATCATGCGCGTGCTCCGCCAACGATTCCCGCGTTGGAGCTATCAGAAGCTCAACTACTACGCGGACTTGCTCGAGAAGCAAGGGATCGCCCCAGCCCTTTCGAGCGACGAATTATTGCCGTCGTCGTTCTATATCAGCGAGTGGCGACCGAAGGAACGGGTAGCCAAGAACAAGCACCGTAGCAAGCCGAAAACGGTCAAGAAAAAGCGCCGAAACGTCGCCAAGATCGAGAACAGATCGGAACTGTTACGCAGAGCACTAAGGGGCATAAAAACGCTCGTCTTGGCATTTTCCAGGGCGATTCGTCGAAAAATAGCGCAACTTCGCCAAGAGCTCGGCATTGACAAGAAGCTCGCCACGCGCTACGCAAGCATGGATGAGGAACAAGCATACATCCGCATTCGGGACGATCCAGACATTCGACAGTTCGTGCAACGGGTCGAGCAAGAGCTCCAAGACGTCCTTGACGAGTTCTTGGACAAGGCGCTCGTCCTCGGCGTCAGCCTCGTGATCGACGAGAACGGCAAACCCGTCATTCAAGAACTCCCAGACGTTTTCGACGTTGTCGACGAGGACGCCGTAAAGATCCTCGAGACGCGGAAACTGCTCGTTGCGGACTCCGTGTCGTTCGACATCGAGCAACAGTTGCGCTACGAGATCATAGAAGGCATCAAGGCTGGCGAAGGCATTCCCAAAATCGCCCGAAGAATTTCCCGCGTGGCGGACGTCCCCACGAAGCGTGCACAGACCATCGCCCGCACCGAGGTCTTGTTCGCTTCGAATCTCTCGAAACAACGAGCAATGGAACGGGCGGGCATCAAGGAATGGATCTTCCTCGCCTGGCGAGACGAGCGGGTGTGCCCGATCTGCGAGCCCTTGCACGGGACGGAGTACTCGATCAAGGACTTGGAGAACCGCCCGCCGATCCATCCGAATTGTCGTTGCACGATGATCGCGAAGATCGAGGGGCTCGAGAATCCGCAAAGCACGCCCACGGCGCCGATCCCCGCGGAGAGCGCTTTGCCGATCGTCGTCGAGGTCGCAGAGACCGCTCGCTCCTATGCTTCGCAAGGCGAGCTCGAGCGATCCAAGCGTCTTTTTAGCGCGCTTGCTTCGTTGCTCCGCTCCGTGCTCAGAATCCACGAGAGCGTGAGCGACGAGGCGATCCTTCGAGAGTTCGCCAAGTACTATGACGCCTGGGCCGAGAAAGCCAAAGAAAGCGCCAAAAAGAAGAAGCGTTGCGAGCGTCGGCGCAACGAGAGCGTTGATGACTGCGTTTCTCGCAAGATCCCTATAATTCTTGAAGAGAACCCGCGGATGAGCAGAGAACAGGCGGTTGCGATAGCATACTCGCTTTGTGATTGCGAGCCAGAAGAAAAAACAGAAGGCGGGAAGTAAGAGGGTTTAGATTCTTCGGATGAGCGCCATGCTCGCTGGGATCGGCGGGGGTGTTATTCCGCCCGCCACGTCGATTCTTCCTTGTTCGTGTAGCTTCTTAATAGCGTCGATGAGTTCCGAGACCCCGACATCGTAGCGTTCGTATATGTCGAAGACGAGCACCCACTCGTCGTAGTCCCCGATATAGTCGAGGACTCTCTGCTCGAGGGATACGTCGACGGTGTGTAGTCTGCGTCGCGATTTGACAATGCCATAGGTTTGTTTGAGTGTACGTTTGACCGCGTTTAACGCCTGGCGCGGTGTTTTGCCTTCGACTTCGACGACACCCTCGAACGTGCCGAGGACGAAATTCGCTTTATCTTTTCGAAAGACGGGGACATAGTCGACTACTTTCCCGTCTTTTTTCACAACAACTTCGATCTCTTCGCCCACGGGGATGAGGCGAAGAGCAAACTCTTCAAGAGTTGTTTGTCCAGTCATCAATATACTATAGGAATGAGAAATATATAAAGGTTGTGGTAACAAGAAATATTTTGTAAGTACAAGTGCGGAGCGCGCGAATATGAAAAAATGCATAACTTGTGTAGGATCCTGCCATGCTATTCGACTTCTTTGTTTTCGATACGTTCCGAACTGTTTTCTAAGTTCATATTTGTATCACGGGTCTTGAAACATGCGAGAAGAAATGGCGATAATTATTTCTGTTGCAATAGCTTGTATCACGCCATGAAACATATGCTCGAGTATTCAAGATATACTTTTCATAGGAAACTGAGGTAAATCATTAAGTTTTTTGAAAATCTTAATCGTGAAATTATACTTTTTGTCTTGGAAACTGATTTTTTCAACGAAAAAGTTCGGGTTTTTGCCCCGAAAAATCGAAAAAATCCTGAAGTATGTTCTGGATACTTGTAGTGCCATTTTTTTCGTAGTCATTCGGGCAGTGCAAGAATCCGAGAAAGAATTGCGAAAATATTGTTATCTGCACAAAGAAAACCGACGAGAAGTTACCTCATCGAGACGATGGCGGGGTTTAGGCTTGTTTCACAAAAAAAGTGGTGGAGCAGGCGGGATTTGAACCCGCGACTACACTGAGGCCCCCTCAATCTGCTGTGCGCAGAGTGGCGCGCGCAAGGGGGCTTTACTCGCGCGCTCTCCCAGGCTGAGCTACTGCCCCATTCTTCTCATACTCATATTCCAACCACCTTTATAAAAAACTATCGCTATTATACATCCAAAGAAGGATCAAAACATGTCTTTACCACAACCTTTATATATTATCACTTCCTATATTATATTGATGACAAAGAAAATGCCACCGCTCGAACAATTAAAACAAATCGCCCCATCAATTAAAAAACTAAAGAGATACGCCCGAGAGGCTCTTGTGCCTCTCTACTACAAGCACGCGCACGAATACCTTCTGCGCGTGATCAAGACCGCAATCGAGCTCGATCGCGACCTTTCCGATTTCGTGGCGAACCTCAACACTTTTCATAAAGTGGCAACATGCCACGAGATCGCCATCAATGAATACCTACATTTCTACCTCGCAACCCATCAAAACCCCCTGGGATGGGAAAGAGAATACACAAATCATCCCATCGCCAGGGCGAAGAACATTGGAAAGAGGTTGCGAGTTAGAATAATATGGGAGTTCATCATCCACGAACTCCGAGAGAATCCCTCACTCGAGGGTTATAAGCCTTTTGACGGACTTCTCAAGAATGGCTCTGCGCCGAACATTTACTGTCCAGTGTGCAAAGAACCATTGTATGACACCCGCCAAGAAATAATTGGGTACCACGACGACGGAACTCCCAATACAGTCTGGGAAGGAGTCTTCATCCCATGTGAGCACTACATGGGGTTTGCGGACTCCGACTACGACATCGAGACAGGCACCGAAGTCATCTCCATCCACGACAGCATCCCCATGGTCGACGTCTTAGAAGAGGCTGGTCTCATCAAGACCGTCGACGCAAGCGAAGACCCTTATGAGAGCAACACCCCATGGGGGCGCAGATACGTTTTCTACACCGACCCCGACTTCGACGCTTTCAAGAAATTCAAGAAACTAATCAAAGAAGAACTCATCAAGTTCTTCAACAAGGAATCCGACGACGATGAACTCGTCGCAGAATACGTCGCCCGTGTCGACGAGGCAATCGAGGAATACGGTATGTTCTATGCCTTTACTGACCTAACCGCCGATCTCTTCGTAATCGCCGAAGAGTTCGAAGACGCAACTTGGTAAAAAGAACAAAAAACTTCCCCGCCCGCACTTTTTCACGAATGAAGAAAGTTCCAGATCATCATCGCCCGTTTTGCTCCTATTCCACGCACTTTTTCCAATTGATCGACCGTCGCCGAGAACACCGCTTCGAGCGAGCCGTCGAAATGATGCAAGATCTCGCTCGCAATGTTGCGCCCGATGCCTGGGATGCTCGAGATGATCCGCACCCGCACCGCGTGCACGAGGCGGGGGTCTTTCGCGTCAATCGACTTTCTCGGGTTCTGCAAGCTCCGAAAGAGCGTTGCGGGCTCTTCTCGATAGATACGGCGGTCTCGGAGCAAGCGAGCGATGTAGTCGAGCGAGAGCATGAAGTCGTTCTCGTTACGTAAGAAGAGCAAGCTCGGACGCCAGCCCGTGGCGGGCACGCGTACCGCCAAGCTCGTCAAGACGCTGACCACTCGTTGCGGGAACTCGCCGTTCCGCATGCTCTCGCTCGCCCGAGGATCGTAGGCGCTCCCGACGATCGCCACGATCGAGTGCTCGTGGGCGCCGAGCTCCGTGATCTGCAAATCGAGTCTACCATCGATGAGCGAACGGAACAAATCGGGGGCGGTTTTCCGCTCGATGATGACGTATTCGCCCTCGTCGCTTTCCACGATATAGTCGCCCACGGGGATCATCTTGAGACGAACGTCCCAGCCTTTCGACCGTAGGAAATGTTGGATTTTCGACGCTCCTTGCTCTCGGACGTCGATCGTGATGACTACTTTCGGGGCGGTCTTTTTCGCCCTCGAAATTGCCCGCTTTTTGCGTCTTTTCGAGGGTTTTCTTTTTGGCCGATCTTTTGTTCGGGTCTTGCTGTCAAGTGGCTCTAACGGGGCGAAAACAGGGGTTATTCGGGGAATTTCGACATTGTTGCCTTCTTTTTCTGTCATGTGAACCTACCTCTCAGAACAAGTCTTCCGCTCCCACGGTGCCAGCGATCCGCGAGAGAAGCTTGTCCTCGTCATAGCCGACGCTGTCGAAGAGGAGCGAGACTTTGCGGATCACGGCGATCTCGAAGTGCTTTCGAACGTCGATCTCGAACTTGCTCCAATCCACGAGGGCCGAGTTCGTGAAAACGACGCGATCGAGGCCACGATATGCTTGATCGTACGTGTCCGTGAAATACACGACGAAGCACTTCGTCCGTGCGCCGATTTGCTCATCTGGGAATCTCTCGTTCCAGACGCTTGCGCTCTTGGCGTACGTATGGAATGACGTTCCTTTCTTGTAACTCTCGAGCTCGGCTTTGAAGTTGATCGGAACAGCGATTGATTCTATGAACTCGGTGTCCTTGTTTTTGCCGTTTTTTCGGAGTTCTCGAGCCTTTTTCTCGATCGAGTGGTAATAATCGACGAAGAACGAAAGAGCGCTTTCTACGTCCTCTTTGAGTATCTTGTCAAGAATTCTTTGTTGGAGATGTTTTGCCACGAGCGGGGTGTCGCCACGGACGAGGTCGAGCCCCTTGACGTAGAGCTTTCCTTGCTCGAGGGGCTTGATCTCGGCGTCCCCTTGCTTCCAAACGATCATCATTGCGTAGCGCTTCTTGCGCGTGATGAGCATTCGCCCGCCGAGCTTTTCCGCCTTGAGCTTGATCTTTTGAGTGTATCCTTGCTCTCTGCAATAATCGTCAAGCATCGCGTTGATAGCTTGCTCGAGCGAGCGGATTCTCTCGACCGTTGCTTCGCCGAGGATCTGCACGAACACGGAATCGGTGTCCCCGCCGATGAGCTCAACGCCTTGCGTTTTCACAAAATCGGCGATTCTCTGGATCCCCCGCCTCGATTCTTCGAGGATGATTCGTTTCACGTGGCCCGCATAGTAGCGGTTCCTCTCGGAAGCAATGTAGCCCCATTCACCCGAGGTGAGTGTTTTCACTCGCCACGCTTCCTTCGCGTAGCGATCCTTCAAAATAGGGTCGTCGGTAGCATCTCGCAACGCTTCGTAGTGGTAGCGTAGCTTGAGCATGCGCTCCATGAACGCAACGAGGAAGAACTGCCCGTCGAACATGCGAGGGTTGTTCTCCCTGCCAGGCACGTTCTCGGGGCTGACTTCCTTCGAGAGAATGATCGAGGGGTAGTAGTGCGAGATGTCGAGCACGAGCACGTTCTCGTGCAACCCGACTTTCGGCTCGAAGACGATCGCCCCGCGGATGACTTCTTCCTTGCGGTCTCGGATCTTGCTCGGGGAAGCGACCTTGTGGCGCATGGCGAAGAACAAATGAACGGGGTCGAGCGTGGACGAGTGCATGAAAACGTCGAGCGGGTCGGCGAGGCCGATGGCGTCAATGAGCCCTAAGAAGCTGTCCGTCCCGCAAACCTCGTCGAGCGCCCACATGTCGAGCACGTCCGAGAACGAGTAGAACAAGTATTCGGCTACTTTCCCCGAGCGAACGTCCGTGATCGCAGAAGACCCCGACTGCGAACGCCTTGCGTCGATGTAGCGCTTTCCTATTTCCGTGCGGAACTGCGGTGGCAATTTCTCGAACTCGGACGCTCGGAACTTTTGCAAGAAGTCAAATACACTCTTGAGCTTCTGATAGCTGTCTATACGTTGATACTTCGAGAAAGCGATCATTGCGTCGAAGATCATCGCTTCCCGCAAGAAATCGAGGCGAACACCGAGCTTTTGCGCTCTCTTGGTCAAGTACGGCACGTCGAACTTGAAGTTCCAGAACGAGACCACGGTAACCTCTGCGAGCGTCTTGTCGAGGGCCAAAAGCATTTCTCGCTCGTTTGCGACGAAGAGAATCTCGCAATCAACGTCGTAGAACTTGTGGCGCATTGTCGTTCCATGCTTGACGAGCCGACGATCACTTGTGAGAAGGAACACTCGTTCGACGTCTTTGTCCTCGCCACGGATCACCACGCTCACAACGTGCACGGGTTCCTCGGCTTTTTCCACGTCGATGAACGAGACCGAGCCTTCTTTCGGCAAGACCTCGATGTCCACGTAGGCGACGCGGTGCTTGAAGATGAATCGTCGCTCCGCTGGGACGTCCTCGTCCGCTACAGGCTTTATCTGGCGGTAGTCTATTTCCGAGCCGTGGTCGTCGCCCATCATTGCGAGCAACGCGGCGTTCTCGAGGTAGAAGAACCGCTTGAGCCCGATCCAGACCATGAACGCCGTCGGGTAGAGCACGTCCGCTTGGTGTATTACGTCCGCACCGAACCTTTCCTTCATTTTTGAGAGGACGACGGGTTTGCGTGTTTTGAGCGTATATACTTCTTCGCCGTCGAGAAGGAACCTAAATCCTTCCTCTTCGACGACCACGGGGAGATCGTTGTTCCCGATGTATCGACCGATCCCGAGGCGTTCATAGTCGCTTTTCTTGACGAACGAGTAGCGCTTGAAGTTCTTGACGAAGAAACGCACTCTCGTACCGTCTTCCCGCAAAGCACTTATCACGAGCCCCGCTTCGTCCGTTTCGTCGTGGTCTATGCGCAGAACTTTGTACAACGGGTAGGGAAGCTTTCTCGCCACGGTACCACCTTGTCAAAGCCTTCGCACGACGGTGTTGTCCCGCTTGCTAAAGAGCTCGATCATGACGTTATAGCCGTCCTTTTCGAGTGCATACTTGATTCGTTGCAACCCAGGCTTGTAGTCATCGTAGCGCACGATGTCGAACTCGAACAACGCGTATGTTTCTTCTCGCGTGGCACGAATAGCGAGCTTGTTTCGCTTGAACTTCTTGGAACGAGAAACAATGTTTTCTCGAACCAGCGTCTTGATGTGTTCTTCCTCACCGTAAGTGATTCCTGCGAAAACGTATATTCGTACGAGCATAGCTATCATTGTTCTATCCCACAATCGCTTATATAATAATGAGGCATCGTTATAACGTTTAGTTCGGTTTTTAAGCGATCGCTTCGAATCCTCGACGATGGCAACGATAGAACCATACCTTGATCGGGCGTCTCAAGACCTTCGATCCTTGCTCCAAACCTACAAGGACGCCTTGCGAGACGCCTCGAGGAAGAAACCAACGTTCGCCGACGAGGTTCGGCTGATCCAAAAACACGAAGACGAAGTCGTTTTTGCCTTGCTGTTCGACTTGTTCAAGATGTTCGACATTGCGATCAAACGATGCGCCCTCGACCCAGACAGCGCGTGGATTGAGGACGGGTTGCGCAAGTTCTACGACCTTGACTTCGAGAAGCTCGTCATGATATTTCTCAAGAAGCGTTGGAAGAAGCGAGAAGAGAAAGAACAAGAGCTGGATGACGACGACAAGCAACAGCTCGAGCAAGGGTTCGGCGTTTTCGTATCAAAGAGCGCCATCATCCTCAAGGCGTTTGCGGACAAGCACGCTCTGAACCTCGTCGCTCTTGACTTCATGCTCGCTGGTTCGAACGACACGATGCACTCCGCTCGCAAATTGCTCGCGAGCATCAAGGAAGACAAGAAACCGTTCAGAGCTCTCGGTGTTGCGTTGCGCCACTCGCCTGCAAACATTCGTGGTACCGTTGTTTCGAGGGCGTTCCACGGCACGAAGGCGATTCGGCGAGAAGCTGACTACGAGATGAAGATGTCCTCGCTCGTCGATGAGTTCTTCCCAGCTCCAAACGAAGAAAGAGACCAGATCGAGGCGTTGGACTGGTTGCTACGGCTTTTCTTAGAAACGAAAGCAACATCATTCAAACAAAAGAAATACACGACGTTCCCGACGCTCAATGCTTTCAATCGGGCGAAGGCCAAGGCTGTCAAGGGAAAGCCCGTGAGCACGGTCTTCGATTTCTATGAGAGCTTGTCTCGGACGTTCCCCCGAGTGATCAACGAGCATATTTGGTGCAATACGAACCTCAAGCCGTCCTCAAGGGCTTTCATTATTCAACAATTTATGTTCTTAGGCGGGGCGGTCGAGTTTAAGAGCTTTTACTCGGCGGACAACGTTTCGAGCGTTGTTGTGTTGTCAAAAAAGCTCGATGATGTTTTAGAAAGTATTCGCAAACGGTTTGACAACGTGCAAATTCACGCAAAACACACTTTCGGGGATACTACGGTTTTTTTGGCGTTCGAAAACGCCCTTTCAACTTTCGACCCAAAAGAGCGATGGCAAGACTTCGTTCTGCCTCTCGAAGAGAGCAGTCTCTGGGATTACTCTCTTGGGAAAGAAAACGACTGGTTGCGTTTCAAGGACGTCGTCGAGGAGTACTTCGTCGCAGAAATCCTTGAACTGCCTTTTGCGTATTTCCAGTATTTCCGCTACCCCGATTCTTCGAAGTCTATCTTTTTTGATCGCCATATTTTCACGAGCTCGCTGTTCGAGGTCTGGAAGCGAGTCGGCGTCGCCCCGTCGAAGACCTTCATTTGCTACACGGAGACCCCTGGTTTGGCTGATACGGACGCCGACTTGAAGGACACTGCGATCATGGGCGTTGCATGGGAGATTCCGAGAAAGGAGAGCGCCGACGATCTTTTCGGAGATGGCGATGACGGCGATGAGGCGGGCTCCCTCGATGGGAAGACCGTTGTTCTATTCATCGCCCCACTCATTTGATCGGGAAAAACACATATAGACCACAACCTTTTTATATTATCACTTCCTATACTTTCTTGATGATAGGATTATTCCACAAGGGACTTGACATATCACTTATCGTGATGTCTGAGGACGGGGGCGACCCCGTCCATATAGTCAATATCGACGGAGAGGTAGGTTATTACCTCTTCTCCGACGCGAACAAGGAGAGAGCGCTAAGATTCGCAAGCTCTCTCATGGCGAGAATCGACCCCAGTGCCAGCCTAAACAACATCAAGGAGATCGACTACTCCGCCGTTGATGACTATAGCTACGACGACGACTATGAGCCGTACTACGCTTACCACGTCTACTTCGACGGTGCCCGCGACCTCGAGCATGGCGGTCTTATGGCCGACATGAGCTTCGAGTCGCTTGACGACAACGATTATATCAACAGTCCAAGAGTTAGAAGCCTCGGGTTGAGGATCAAGATCGCTGGCTCGATCAGAAGAGGATCTCCCAAGCACAGACTATGGCTCGCAAGAGTCATCAAGGACGTGCTTTACGCCGAGCTCGAGATCGATGAGAACAGAAGTGAGTTCCACTACTATCTCATCGACCACGAACTCTCCAAGTTCGTGATCTATTTTTGATTCTAAGAGCGATTTTTGCCCGATTCCCCGCCGTTTTTTTCTTCGATAGACTTATTATTCATAACTTCGTTTTTCATAGCGAGAATGACCGTTTTTGACGAAAGAAGGTTCTTGCGGGAATTATTAAGACAGTTCGACAGTGCTCTCGAAGAGCTACAACGCCAAATAGTGATAAGAACGCCCGTCGACACGGGTCGCCTGCGTTCGTCGATAACAAAGCGTGGGCCGATCCTAACGCGGGACAACAATATTGAGGGCTTCGTCGGCACGAACGTCGAGTACGCACCCTACGTCGAGTACGGGCACATGTCCGTTGGTGGTCGCTGGGTGCCTGGGCGCCACATGTTCGCTCGCGGGAAAGAAGCGTCCGATCCTCGCATTCGAAAGCTCCTCGGACGAGGGATCAGAAGCATGATCGAAGTCGAGCTCAAGAGAGGACTCGACTAATCCCTTCGTAATATTACACAATGTTTAAATATTACAATGAGTATAATAGACATATGATATCCGCAAGCAGAGGGTATTTCATAAGCATTATACTTCTTGAAGACTATGAGCGCGTCATCCGCGCCATAGAGAAAATCGAGGGGATCTCCCTCGGCGAGTTCCTCCCAGAGGGGCTCGCGAAAATCGAGGTGTACAACAACAAGCTACACTACGTTGTTGTGCTCAAAAATGCCGAAGGGGACGAGCTCGGCAGATTCTCCAAATCGTCCCATATCGACAGCTCCAAGCGTTTCCTTCGAATTCGACGCATCATCATAAACGCGCTGAGCTCAATGTACGAATTCGACGAGTCGCTCGAGTTCGCCAAGCTCTTGGAGTTCTACACCTCGAAGTGATCGTTATAACGCGTCGCACCGCTTTTTAATTCTCCCCGCCATTTTTTCTTTGTGCAACCACAAGACATCTACGAACTTGAAAAAAGCATTCGCGACTTTTTCTCAAAGAAAGCCGATTCTTTTGTAGCGAACGTGGATTCCTACGAAGCGATCAAGAAACTACCGCCAGAAAGCATAGATCTCATTTTGACAGACCCGCCCTATGGTGTGAATTTCAACGACCCGCAACAAGTCGATCGTTGGAGATCGTTGCGGGATAACCACGACGCGATCAAGGAATGGGACGGCATCACGCAAGAGCAAATAGAGCTCCTTGCAAGGGAGTTTTTCAGAATCTTGAAGCAAGACACCGCCTGCTATGTTTTCGTGAACAAGACCATGACTGGATGGTGGTTCGACGCGTTCGAGCGGGCGGGCTTCTCCCTCAAGAACGTGCTCGTCTGGATAAAACCGAACCCCACCCCTCGGTTCTTCAAGCGGGCATGGCTTTCCTCGATCGAGTTCTTGCTCTACTTCGAGAAGGGCAAGCCCACGTTCAACTACACGTATGAGCGGTGCAAGGGCTACTGGGTCTTGCACCCGCCGAGCGAGAAACTGCACCCCACACAAAAGCCTCGAGAGATCCTTCAAGACGTGATCTTGACGAGCTCGAACCCTGGCGACGTTGTTTTCGACCCCTTCGCTGGCTCGGGCATGACTGGGTTTGTCGCGTCTACGCTCGATCGGCGCCCGATCTTGTTCGAGAAATCGAAGGAGTACTTCTCGGCGATCGGACAGCGATTCTTGGACATGCTCTACACGAAGCGCCTCAATGACGACTTGTTCTAACGCCCCACAACGGTTTAATAATACAAACGTTATTTTTTACACAAGACTTTTCCACTGAGGAATGAAATATGACAAGCGAACAAGAAAGCATTGAGAAACAACTGCCCATTTCCGAGGTCGTCGCACTCGTGGCGGGAGAAGCGCGGAACGGGTACGGCGTTCAAGTAACGGGCACGTTTGGGTACAGCACAGAGGCACGCAAGACGATCATTGCAAAGACGCAAGAAACTCTCGCGGAAGGCTACGTAGTCAGAGAAGCTTCCCATAGCGCGTTCCCTTACATTTTCGTTCACAAGCGTATATCGCACTCGTTGCTGGCAAGTATTGTCAGCCAGTTATGCGTTGAGAAAGGGACGAAAGTGCTCTTCATGAGCACTGACGGCGCCGTAGTGGTCATGCCTCGACCTTACTCGTTTTATGAATTCGACGATTTGTCCGAGGCGCATTCTTGGGCTGTTAGAAAGCTTGGCCCAGATTTCGTGGCGGTAAGCGCCCTCAAAGACCACTTGGCGATCTACATGTCCGTCGAGCCAGCGTTCCGCACGTTGTTCTACGTTTCGGGAAAAGAAGGCGACCTCTTGACTTTCAAGAAAAAGCGCGTTGAAAGCGACTACTTCGTCTCGAACTCGAAGCTCAACTCGTTGCGGGAAAAAGCCGATCACTTGCACCGTAGCGTGTACGGCTGTTCCTCGCACTGATTTTTTTTGAAAAAGAAGAAAAAAGAAATTTTAGCGCTACGATCCCTCGTGGCGCTTTTTAGGGTTTTTTAGTGTCTTCCGAAGACAACGATCCCTACGTTCGCCGTAGAAGTTGCGTTGCTCGAGGTGATAGTTACTTTCTTGTTCACGCCGTCGGCACCGTCGGCGATTTGCACTCCGAGCCCTTCGGCGGGCGGTGTAGCAGTGTTGAAGAACGGAACTGCGCCGTAGATCTCCTTGAACGTTGTCTCGAAAGATACTGTCCCGCTGGCAAGCGTCCCCGTGTAGATTCGGACGAGGGGTTGCCCAGGGATCTCGACTTCTGTCATGTTGTTATCACGCTCCTACGATCCTACGCTTATGTTCCGCCGACGAACCCAGCGCACCACCAGCCAGAGACGAGCGTGAACGCCTCGTAAGCCATCCAGAAGAACTCCTTGACGGGCTTCATGTTCTGGGCGACTTCTCGCAAGGTCTCTGGGATGAGGATGTCGCTTCGCACAGATTCGAGGCTTAGCCCGATCAATGCTCGCTGGCCAGAGGTTACGGGAAGTTGTGTCGTGGCGATGACGGGGATATCGTCGAAGAAGAAGCGTCTTCGTGGCGCACCGATTGAGAGGTCTCCTTGGGACAGGCGCTGTTGCAAGCGGGCTTGTCCTCGTAGCTGGTTAAAGGTCGCAAGGTCGCAGAAGAACGCGTCGACCATTGCGCCTTGGGTTTCGACTTTCTCGATGATCTGCTCCATGTGGGAGATGCTAATGGAAGCACCAGAGGGTAGTTCTACGTAGTGATCCATGCTCTCGGAAGCGTCAAAGTTGAAGAGCGCTTTGAATACACCGTCCCATGCGTTCGCGTCGGCTGTCAAGAACCCGCCCCACGTCTCTGTGCCCGAAGCTTTTCGAGCTCGGAGCTGGGCTTCTTCTTTGGTTCGCATGAGGTCGATGAATGATGCTTGAATCTCTTGAGCGTAAATATCGGTTGTAAGCTGTGAACCAGCGATTGCTGGGAGCACGACGGCGTCGGGGTTGTAGAGGAACTTGACGTCGATGTCCACGGCCTTGTAGGTTGATGGTGATGGTGTGAACTCGGCGGTCTGGTCGCCAGAGTAGAACGCTGGGCTGGTTCGCCCAGTGCGGACGTTCACCTTCGAGGTCGTGGTGTACGTGGTGTACTTTGGAACGAATGCGGTGAACGGGGTTTCACGGCGCAAGATGTCGACGACCTTTGGGTCGATGATCGTTGGCACGAAAACGGTCGCACCCGTGAGTGTGAGCGTTTTTCGCAGTGTCTCCTCACCATACTTGGCGAGCCTCTTGGCGAAAGCGTCGACGACTTCTCGTTGGAAGTTCTCGGGGTCGAGCCCCGCGCCCATTTTTGCGTTCTTGACGCCCCACCATGGGGTGCCTGGGGGCACGCCATGCCAAAACTCGCTTGCGAAGGCGTAGGCTTGGTTCGAATCAAGGTTCAAGTCCTTGAAGATGCTTCTTTGCCACTTTGGGGCGCTTTCTTTGATTGTTTTCGGGGTTGGTTGAGCCATTTTTCTTTCTCACTCCTTTTTGGTTGTGTTCCTCACTCTCGGCGAGTGAACATGAGCTCTATTGCCTTGGACAGCCCGACGGCTTCTGTTTCGCTACGGGACGGCACGATTTCGTGTTGGATTGCGCCAGAGTCCACGGCTTTCCGAACGACGGTTGAAACGTTCTTCTCGATATTGAGGTTTGCGAGGCGCTTCTCGACGGCTTGTTCGACGAGTTGCTGTAGCTCTTTCTTTGACACGATGACGAGTTCTCCGAGTAGCTGGGATTTGACTGTTTGCGGTGTTTTTACCGCTTCGGGCTCTGTTTCGGTTTCTTTCTTTGTTTCGGGCTTTGCGGAAGCGCTTACCTCGGCGATCTGGGGTTGTGCTTGCTGTGCTTGTTGCTGTGCAAGCAATTCCCGCAGTTCGGCGAGTTGTTCCCGCGTTTGCCTGTTCTCCTCGACGAGGCGCTCTTGTTGCTCGACGACTTGCGACAAGATGCTTGCGAGCAGTGCTTGTTCTTGCTCGCTTGAAAGCTCGACGGGTGCCTCGCTTTCTTGTTGAGCGTCTTGTGGCATTTCGGTCGTCTCTTGAGCGACGGGAGCTTCCTCGGCTTGCGCCTGTTCGATGACTTGTTCCTCGATGACAGGCGCTTGTTGAGGCTCAGTGGGAGTAGGTTCGACGCTTGCGTCTTTTTCGACTTTTGTCATTTTCTCACCTTTCTTTTTGCTCATTTTGCGTTTGAGTTCGATACTTCGCTCGAGCACACTGAAAAGAGCTTCTTGGTTCGCTGGGATGTCCACGACCGAGATCTCCATGAGTTCGAGGTCTTTGATGAGGTACCCCCCGTACTCGGAGTCCTCGAGGTACTCGTAGTCGTTTACGGCGCCCATGATCGAGAACGCTCGGAGCATACGTTGCTTGATTAGGTTCCAGATCTTCTCTGGAAGGTCGTCCTCGTTCACGCCACGGGCGATCTCGGCGATGATGTTGAGACCGTCGTCATCGACCCATGCGAAGAGGACTCGCCCGATGACTGTCCCGTTTTCGTGGTTGTAGCGTAAGACGGGGTTCTTCATGTACGTCGGTAGCGATCGGACGAATGCTCTCGGGACGATGATGTCCCCTTCTCGGTCTTGCACCATGAGAGAAGCGATTCCTGGGACGAGCCTCATTGTTTTCGGGTCGAGCTCGTCGATCGGTGGTGCGAGGGGGTCTTTGTAGACGTCCTCGAGGTTTTTCGGTAGAAGCTCTTTAATGGATTTAATTTTTGAAGTATCGAGACGCTTGATAATTCCCAATAGCTGTTTTTGTGTGGGCTTCGGCTTTGCACGGTTCTGCTGTAGAAGTCTGCTCATAAGCGTCTCACTTTGTTTTTGCGCGGGGGTTCATTTATATACTTTGCGCAGTTTTTCGGCGAATTTTTCGACTTTAAGGGCGCTCGTGGCGTCCCGTCGAAGCCGTGATCGCGGATAATCGGACGTCGCAACTATTCTTACCTAAATCACAACCTTTATATATTACCACTTCCTATAATATATTGAGGAAGTATGAGATATTGTGATAGGCATCTACCCGATCATCATCTCTCCCGCGAGGCGGGAGATCGCCACGACATCGGGTTCGTCGTGGCTTACGAGAGAGGAAAAAGAGTAATCAGAATCTACCTATACATTCCCCCAGCAGTCTTTGCACTTCTCCCAGTGCGAGTAATCGAAATGCTCGCATACGGGAGAATGATGTACGGGGGGATGTACAGCGCCTTCGACTTCATTCTTTACAACGTCGAAGGCATGGACGAATGGCGCAACAACCTCTCCGCGAGGAGCCTACGCATCATCTATGCATCGCTTCTCGACATCCTCAACTCCGAGCCTCTTCATTGGAGGCTCGAGCGCGCCGTTCGATGCAACCTCGAAGTCTTGTCGAGCGTCATCGACATGGCGTCTTCTTAGTCCCCGCCACGACCTCCTCCCCCTTCTTTTTTTCTCATTATCTCTTAGGAAACAATCGTTTTTCGAGTTCTTTTTTCGCAAGGTCGACGAATGTTTGCGCTCTCTTTTCGGCGAGCTCCCTGTCAGCAACGTCGATGTTCAACACGATGTCTTGGATCTTCTCGTTCATGTCCCGCACGATCTCGGCGGTCTCGTCGAGCTCGGTCTTCAAGTCGCCGACGTTTTCCTTGAGCTCCCGCCCGAACGTGGCAATGAGCTTGATCACGTAGTCCCGCACGAGGGGCGAGTTCTCGTCGGCGAGAGCGATCACGGCGTGTTGCATTTTCTCGTGGGGGTTCGCAATCCCTGGGTCGACGTGATCCACGAAATACTTGAAGTTCACGATCGACTTCATGAGCGACGCTTTCCATCGCTTTTCCTTGAGGTTTAACGCGTGCAAGGCTACGTAGATGGCGAAAAGCACGACGAGGACGAAGACCGCTCGAAGGTCTCCTTGCACGAAACCATCCCAGGCGGACTTGAAGTACAAGACGATGATCGAGATCACGAGGTATTTCAAGAACTCTGGGTCGCCGAAGATCTTGATTTGCTCGCGCACGTTCTGCTCGAAGAAGAGGCGCGTGATGTCGCCGAACGTGAGGTTCTTTACGTCCCTAATTTCGTCCAAGATCCCGAACGGGCTGGGCGGGTCTTTTTGCTTGCTTTTTTTGGCGATAGATCGTAGTTTTTTCATGCTTGTTAAAGAATCCGCCCTTAAAATTAAAAAAGTTCTTAGGAAAGGGAGTAAAAAACTAAATCCTATTTTTCCGCCGATACCTTATTTTATCCATTCTCCGCATGACTTCGATGTGATACTTGAGCTCACTGAAAGCGTTCGCAACCTTGATGTATGAGACGTCCCAGTTTCTCGCAATCTCGGCGATAATGTCGGCTCTTTCAAGCCTGTCAAGAGCGTCGCGATAGTAGAAGTCGAGAATCAAATAGACCGCCCACTTGAGGTCTCCGACGATTTTTTCTTCTTGTTCGAGGGAGAAGCGTAGCGTGAAACAAAGGATCGTGATGTAGAGCACGAACGTCATGTAGTACGGCTTTCTTCGCTCGGCCTCGTCGTCGCGGTCGCGCTTTGCGTAGTTGAACTCGATCGATAGCGGGAAGGCCCACATCTTAGGGTCAATGAAGAAATCAACGGAGAATTTCGAGACTAACTTGACGTACTTTGACGGGTTGTCTTCAACACGATGAGCCATGTCTATATCCATATCTGAGAAATTGAACAGCAGTTCCTCTGGATCGATACTCTCGTCCATTCACTGATCACTCCGTGATGGTTAGTACGCTGAGGGCGTTTTGAGCCTTTAGAAGCTCCTTGTTCGTGAAACCAAGCTTGAGGACGAGCTCAGCGTCGTTCTTTCGCACTTTTGATTTAATTTTCTTGATCTCCGTGAGCTTGTATCTTGAAAGCTTGAAACCAAGATGATGAATTCCCGTAGTACCGATTCGTAATAGATGCCCGAGTGTGGCGACGAAATCGGTTACATAAAGTTCTTGTATTGATGGCGGTAACGCTGTTTTCGGTTGAAAAACAGGCTTTTCAAGGGTAATATCTGATTCGTCTATCACGTTCCCGCATGCATGGCAGAACTTCGTGAGCCTTCTCGAGAACATTAGCGGGTGCAGGCAAATGTTGCAATATGCAACGATCGCCCCTTTCAGTGCTGACGGTTTTTCTCGCGTCATATGCTTTGATTGCTCCGATTCGTTTTTGAACTATTCCCGCCGTTATAACTACTATTCGTGCACCACAACCTTTATATAATATCATCACATAATATGTATTGATGACGATCTACGTGTTGAACGCCCCGATCATCACCGCTTGGGGAGAATACAAGTTCTCCCCCATAAGCGTGGAAGACGCCCGTGAGCTCCTTGCGGGCGGGTTTGAGAGCGCCGTCGGGCATGTTGCCACGGCGGAAGCCCTCACGAAGTTGCTGGGCATCGAAGTCCCAGCGAATCGTCTCCAAATAGCCATGGAGACTGGGGACAAAGCCCTGGTCTTCAAGCTCAAGAGAAGGCTCCCCGAAGGGGTTGTCATAAACTCCGTCGAGGAGCTCGAGGAGATCGGGTACGACCTCGGTCTTCTCGAAAGGGTCGCGTAAAGCGCCCAGCGCCTTCTCCGCCTTCCTTCTTCTTTTTTTCTTTTTTAGCAAGCCTGTCCATATTTTCGTTTCGCTTCTTACCTTTACCACAACCTTTATATAATACCCTTACGTATATTATATTGATGACAAACGAATACGCCTATCAACGTGTTGAAAAATTTCTCATGCGATACATCCGAGCACCAGCTCATGCGGTGCTCATACGGACAGATTTAGCCGATCCTAATTCGGAGAGGCTCCAAGTCGGGGTCATGGTCAGCCCCGACAGAATCGACGAGGCGAAGAAAAAGCTTGCAGAAGCCCTGCAAGTATTTAACATGCCAATAATCGAATGGCTCCCCGTAACCCCCGCTGGGGTCGGGGACATGGTATATGTTGAAGTCGTCTCTCACTAACACCCCCAGCCTCGCTTCCCCGCCACATTTTTTACCACAAAAATTAAATATTCTAATATACTATAATATCTTGATGACGACCGATTTGCTATCTGGATCGTATAGCTATATCTTTTCTGAGCCGTTGCGGTACCGCAGACGGGTCAAAAGATGCTACGCTTGCGGGCACTCGTGCAGGCGGTTATATTGGCGCTCCCAAGAGCGCCTTGATTGTTGCCTCTGCATAGGGGACGCCCCGTGCGAGTGGTGCAACAATCGCTACTGATCCTCTCCCGCCTTTTCCCCTTCTTCTTTTTTATCGATTCGAACGTTCGAAGCGATGTACTTCTCGATCGCCACGGAAAGCCCCGTCGAAGCGAAGAGCGGTGTCCTCGTCCGCAAGGCGATGAAAGCGACGACGAAAGCGAGCAAGATCGGGACGACTTGGTCGGGGTAGTTGTAGCGCTTCGCAACGTCGAGCACGAACTCGGCAAAGAATCGCTCTTGTTGCCAGCGGTTGAAGTGCTCGTCGACTTTCCGCCCGCTCCCGACTGTCTTGATCGCGTAGTCGTTAAGCGCTTCGACGAACTCGCTCCCAGGCCTTCCGCTGAGGATCGAGTGGATCTTTGCGAGGGCGTCGATGATCATTTTTTGCCCGACCGTCCATAGCGGGTCGCCCTCGTCGGGGGCGCCGAGGTCTTTTGTGCCAGCGAGCTCGTCGACTTTTTGCGAGATGCTCCCCGACAAGACCGTGAGCTCCGAGAGCATGTTCACGACCGAGTCGAGGATTCTGACGACGTTCGTGTTGAGCTCGTCCTTCATGGTGCTTATGACCTCGAACAGGCGTTCGTTGCTCGTGTCGGCTTTCTCGATGAAGTCCCGTATGAGGGCGACGGTTTGCTTGAGCTCCCGCACGACCATGATGTACTGGTCGGTCGTGGTCTGTTGGATGTCGAAGAGCTTCTCGATGATCTCGTCGCCCGAGAGCACAATTTCTTTTTCGTCCTCACCGTCCTCGCCACGGATCTGGTCGAGGGCGAGCTCGAGGATTTCGTCCGATTGTTGCGCACGAGAATCTTTTGCTTGCTGTAGATTGTCTTCTTCTCCTTGCATGGAAACACTCCGTAGAATGTCTATTGTTCCTTCGAGAAAAAAGCTTAAAAATTGTTTTCTTAAACGCCTAAGAAATCGCTAATCTTTTTTCGTCGACCGTTGCTCGACGAGCGTTTTCGACACTTGGTCGATGAGACGTTTTAGGTCGATTATTTCGTTCGCGAGGATCGCTTGTCGGCGGATCAGCCGTTCTTGTTGCTCGAGAAGCTTTCGCTCCGAGACAACGAGCGTTTGGTTCTCGGCGATCCCCTTGATCGCCACTTCTACTTTTTTGCCTCTTCGGAAGGGGCTGTAGGGGCGACTTGCTGGGTGTTGGGTGCTTGTTCTTGGGTTTGTCTCTGGCCTGGGGGCGCCGTTGCTTCTTCTTTTGGGGGTGTTTCTTGGGGGCTTGTGGCAAGCTCGGCTTGCAATTGCGGGCTGGATTCGAGGACTTTCAATCTGTTGCCGTCGCCGAGGACGAGTTTCGGGTATTTCTTTGCTTCCTCGGCTTCTGCGGGCTTTGTTACGAACTTTACCCCGCTCGCTACCTTGGTGAGCAATAATTGAGCGATTTGCGGGTCGGTTGCATGGTACTTCCCTGCCCTCAAAACATACACGTCATTGTCGGCGTCCCTAAGGCTGACGTCTTGGTTCAAAGCGATTTTTACAACTACGTTTCCACTCATACGGCATTACCTTTGCTTCGTTTTGCGCTTGAATATTTTTTGCGGAATATTATTAATGTATCGCATAAAAGAGCGGTTTTTACGGAAAAAGGAGAAAAGGCGGGGAAGGAGAAGGCGACGACGAGGGACTTGGGAATGATAGATGGGGGAGGGAGCACGAGCAACGAGGGCGAAGCACCACGAGACGAAAAATAGTTAAAGGCCACAACTAATATTGTCTCTCTCGTTGCTCGCAAGATATGGTTCGCAAGGGAAGAATAAAAGCATTTCGCGCCGTAATAACGGGGCTATGCCATGTCGAAGAGGCTGTCAGCGCCTTCGACGTCCACGCCTGCATACATGAAGTTGTCGAGAATGTCTATGTGCCTTCTGAACGTTTCTCGCAGTTCGTCGAAAGCGTCTTGGACGAGCGAGCCGATCATGATCGTGGACATTCCCAGCTCTTCGCTGTCTTTCCGCTTGGACGTGAGTTTGAGGGCTCTTCTCTTGGATTTCTTGTTCATGAACGGGATCACGGTCATGGACATATTGACGTTCACGGAGACGGGGTACATATCCTTGATGAACTTAGAGAGCAAGAAGTCGACTTGTTTTCCCCATTTGTTCTCGTAGTGATCAAGAAGTTTCTCAATGTCGTTAGCTGTGATTCCGTCAAAGTCTGTTGCGAACGCGCAACTGAATTTTTCTTCGCGCTCTTCTCGGACGGCGAGAGACAATCGTATGTTACCAACATAGTACGGCTTCATAACAGACCACCGAGTGCTTCATTCCTAATAAGCGGGATAAGGGTTTTTGAAGTTTGGGCTTGACAGACCCATGCGTACCCGCACCACTTGCAGGCGAACTCGTTCTTTGTCTTCTTGAAGAGGCGTGGTTGCACTTGGCGCTCGTAGGCGTCGATGAGACTTCGGAACACTTTCTCGGCGATTTGACGAGAGACGCCCTCGTCGACGGGGACGTCGATTTCGCTCCCGTTCTCGATGAACACGACTTTCCCGCTCCGCACGGTTTCGCCGAGCTCTCGGAGCACGTAGGCGTATGTCTGGATTTGTTTCGAGTATTTTTGGATTTTCTGCGGAGAGGGGCGCCCTGTTTTCCAGTCGATCACGTCGCCCTTTGACGTGAAAAGATCGACGTATCCGCGGAAAATGACGCGTTCTGGGCGAATCCAGTCGATGACCTCGTTGCGCTCGTCGTCGAACAATGGGACGAGCATGCTGTCGAGGGCGCTTTTCTCGTAGAGCCCGCGTGGCACTTCGTACTGGACGTATTTCTCGATCCCTTGTCTTTGAGCCACGTGCGAGTACTTCGCCACGAGCGACGTCAGCGTCGGAACGACGGTGAAAATACGTTCTTCGACAAAGCTCCTCGTGGCGGAGTCCACGTCTTCGATTTCCTCGAGCGTTCGTTCGAGACTTGCAAGGAAGGCTTTCTTCGCGTCGTTCGTCGTGGCGACTTGCCCAGCGAGGAAGGCGAGGGTGCGTTCGAAAGCGCCGTGCAGTGCTTTCCCGAGGACGAGGTATTTCGAGTCCTCGATCGGCTCGGGAATGAGGCGAATGTACTTGTAGAACCATTTTCGCTCGCACTGTTCGAGAAGAGCGAATTGCGAGAACGAGATCAAGAGCGAGTCTTGAGGGATGTTTTCCATCAGCGAGCACCACCGTTTGCTTCGAGGGCGTTCTGGTAGATTCTGGAAATGAGGTAGGCGAACTGGATGATTGGTTGCGTCCCGAGCTTGAGACGCGCCTCGGTGTCGGCGATCGCTATGATATGTTTGCGAATCTCTTCATCGGAGAGCTTGCTTTCGATCACCCACTCGTAGGCGGTTTTCACGATGTCGTCGGGCAGGAGCTTACCATCTTGAAGGAGCTCTTCGATGTGGCGAACGTCGCTGACGATCCCCTCGGTCTCTCCTCGGCGGACGAGGGCAAAGAACTGCTTGAGCATTTCTTTGGGTTTTTGTTGTTGGACGGCGATGCTCGTGTTGATTCGCTTCTCGCCGTTCTCGTCGACGTAGATGGCGCTTTGCAAGTAGTCTATTGCTTCCCGAAGGTCTCCGTCCGCCCGCTCGGAGATGAATTTGAAGAACTGGGCGTACTCGGGGGTTTGCGGAACCTCGATCCCCTCGCTCTCGGCGATTTCGAGCAAGCGGAAACCGATTTCTTTCCAAGAGAGCTTGCGGAACTTGAAGACCATGCACCTACTGAGGATCGGGGGCGAGAAGCGGTTCTCGTAGTTCCCCGTGAGGATAAAGGGCTTCCCTCGCTTGCCAGCGAGTTCCATGAGCCCGCGAAGAGCGTCTTGCGCCTGGTAGGTGAGGGCGTCCGCTTCGTCGAGGATGATCACGAAGAACCGTTCTTGCTCGATCTTGTGGCGGATCACGTCCCGCACGTAGTCTATCCCCCGATCGTCCGAGGCGTTCGTCATGAAGATCGCTCCCTCGTCGACCACGCTGTCTGATTGTCGTTTTTCGAGGATCATGTTCGCCACGATCTGGGCGATCGTTGTTTTTCCGCACCCAGGGGCGCCGACGAAGAGAAAGTGCGAAGTGTAGCCCGCTTGAAGCACGTTCTTGATCGCTTCGACGACCTCGTCTTGGCCGATCACTTCGTCGAGCGTCTTTGGGCGGTATTTTTCGTTCAAGGGCTGTTGTTCTTGCGATTGCTGTATCATCACTTTTCGTTTGGCTCGACGGTTAAAAAGCTTTGATTCCCGTTAGAACGATTGAAGGAAAAAAGAAGGAGAAAAGTTATTCGAGCTCTTTCTCGATTAGGTTCTTGACGGCTTCGCGAACCACGTCGGCGCGGTTCTTGTAGCCGTTTTTCTCTATGAGCTCGTCGATTTTCTCGAGCATGTGCTTCGAGACCTTAAACATGACCTTTTCGCCGTTTGCGTTTTTTGGCACTCTTACCACCCGCTGATTTGGTTATCTTTCGGATCCTACGAATTTGTGCGAGCGGGGCGTTGAAGTAGGCTTGTTCCCGCACGCACTCCCAGCAGAGGACTCCGACGACGCCGTTCGTGAGCCAGACCTTGCAGAGAGCGTTCCTTCCCCCGCACCGCCAGCACGAGAACTTGTCGGGACTTTCTTGAAGGATGACGAACGAGCGGACGTATTGGAGTTTCGGGAGCTTCTTCCCGTTCTCGACCCAAAGGTCGATCACGTCCTTCGAGGTCATTTTCTCGACCTCGAGCGACAAGAACGGGACGCCGAACCACTTCGAGACCTTGCCGTTCCTACTCATCCTCTGCCACCTCGTCTTTTTCTGGGTCGTACTCGAGCAAGTAGTCGTTGTCGGGGACGACGGACAGCAACACGAGGCTTTCCCGCACGACTGGCTTGCTGGCTTTTTCGACGATCTCGTCGGCGTTCTCGACGAGGAAAGCCATTAGTTTGGTTAGAGCTCCTTCCGACCGTTCTCGGCGCAATCGTTCGTAGGCAAACGTGTCGCTTGCGACGGGCGAGAACGGGACGTAGAAGCGGACGAAGACCCGCACGCGCTTCATGGCGTAAGCCACGACGACGCCGTTCTTGATCACGGGGTAGATCGAGCCCATGGTGTCCTTGTCCACGATCTCGATGCCATGGTAGTAGGCGTGGATCTTGACGCCTTGCTCGTTGATCATGCTGTCGGAGAACTTGTCGAGGGCGACGAACCGCAACACGAAGTTGTCCAAGAGCCTCATTTGCTTTCCAACTCCTCGGCGTATTTTCGGATGCTATCGCGTAGCCATGCAAGGAACTCGCTAAATTCGAAGCCGTTGTTTCGTTTGAAGATTGCATAGCCTTCCCGCCGAATAACGTTGTCGAGTCTTCGCTTCTCGTCGAACGCTTTCCAGGCGAGCGGGACGACGCTTTTCACGATCGTGGCGATCCGATACGCCACGGTTCGAGTCTCCGCTTGGGCGTGCTCGTCCATGCGGAGCTCGAGGAAATGGAACAAGTTACGGAGATCGGCGCGCATGTAGAACTTCGTCATTGCGTTGATGGGTAGGACGACACGGGCGGTCTCGGGGGAAACGTTGTCTTGCTCGACGAGGCGACGGTACAAGTACCGAGTGTTGCGAAAAATAATGTCGGCGTCCCCGTAGATCTTCGCGTTCCACGACACGCGCCCGAGGACTATCCCGCTCCCTTGCTTCGTTTTCGAAGTGTCTTTTGATCGGAAACGATAGTCGTAGAACGCCACGTCGTCGTCAGTGTAGCGCCGAGACACCTCGTTGTACGAGAACGCCCTGTGGCGCATGATCTGCCTCGCTACGAAGATCGGGCACTCGACTTCGAACACGAACTGAACCATCTCGAACGGGGTGTGGTGGCCGTGCCACCAGAGGTAGCGAATCAATCGTTCGTTTTCTTCTTGCGACCGCTCGGACGCGTCGCCCCGCCCAAAACTCATGCGAGCGGAGTTCACGATCGCCAAGTCGTCCCCCATGCGGTCTATGAGTTCCACGCGGGTCTGCTTGTATTCGACCATTTTTCGCCATCACCCCTTCGCCTTGTTTTTATTGCCGATCTCGCTGAGCAAGATCGAGAAGCGGAACAACTTGTTGCAAATCGGGCAGATGAGGATCTCTCGGTAGTACGTCTTTGCTTCCCCTCGCTCGCGGAGCTCTCGCAACATCTCGACACTGAACGCCGAGTCGAAGTAGTGATCTACTTTCCCCTCGGCGCCCACGTGGACGAGTGAGCCTGCGACGCAAGAGTCCACTTCTCGCACGTACTCGATGGGCGCCCCGCTCACGGCTTCTTGCTCATTCATTTTGCACCACTCGAACCTCTTCGCCGATGATTACTGTCGGCGATTCTTCGATCATCACCGTGCCTTTCATGACCACGAGGGAATTGCAATCGAGGCACGTCGCTTCGACGGAAATATAAGCCAGTCCTTGCATGTTCGTTCCTTTGAAGTAGTCGACCAAGTGCGCGCCGTGGACGCGGGCATGTCTACATTTCAAACCATTCTTTCCTTTCATGTTTTCACTCTCTCAATATTTTTTGAAGAATTGAGTTTTCCTTCTCGCCCCGATAACCTTGGTTATTTGGCTCCCCAGCAACTATCACGGCAGATTCGCTGTCGAGCCACTTGGCGCACGAATCGCACCAAAGAGCGCCCGTGTTGTTGTACTCGACCGCTTTTATGTAGGAACCGCAAACGGGGCAGAGAAGCATTTTTCGTTTCATCAGCGCTCGAAAGTACGCAAGCCGTTCCCTAAGGACGTAGGCCTTCCATAGCTCTGGCTCTTCTTCGAACCAGGCGAAAATATCTTCGAGCTTCATTTAATAGAAAAGACTCGGCGAAAATATAAAAAACCAATGCGTCGTTATAACAGCGCTTTTTTCTCGGAAAAGCGCTATGGCGAGGATACACGACGCTACTTCAACGGTTTCGTCGTTGATCGGAGCCTGTTCTCGGCGAGCCGATACACGTAATTGTCGGCGCAACGATAGCGCTTCAAGTCCCGATAGTGGATCTTCTTGCTCTTGGCGAGAAGACCGTTCAACGCATCACTGCACTTGTCGCACACCTTGTCCCGAAAATGGTAGCCACGCTCGTGCCCGCACGTGGCGCATTTCTCGGGCTTCCGAATAAGTTTGTCGAAAAGAACCATTTTTGTTTCACCTTTAATCGTTTCTTGGTCGTTCATTGGAAGAAAGGCTATTTGAAGGTTTAGCAGTGGCGACGAAAAGCTCAGCTCTCGACCAAGGACAGCGAGACCCGAACTTGGGCGATCCTTCCATCGACCGCCTTGAAGACAAAGATCGTCTCGCCTACTTGTTCAAGTTCGACCGATCGCAAGAAATCGACGACTTGCTCCGACGACTCGTAGAAATTGAAAATCAGTTCCCGATTCTCCATATAGACAACAAGATACTTTCCATTGTTTTCTTCCATTTTACTATCACCTACTTTATTGATTGTTTTCAGTCCCTCGGTTCCCTTCTCAGCGTTTTCCTTCTCCTTCGAAGCCCACGAAGCTCTGATCTCTTCCTCGGTGAGAAGCTCTTTCTTTCGCCAGGCGTCTTTGCGTTCCTTTCGTATCTTGTCGCTCGTCTCCAATGTCTTTACGCCGATGATTGCGAACTCATCGGAATTCAACGCAAAAACATTGTACGATTGATGATGGATGAACTCCGTTGGTACCAAGGGACGAAAGTACTTGATAAATTTCTCCCCTTCTTTTGGCCCCTCTATTTTCCCAGTCCACTCCTCGGTCGTGATGATCACTCGATCCGTAAGCACCATGTGGTCAAAGAGCCGTTCCATCCGTTGCAAGAATTCTTCCTTGTCTTTCTTCGTACCCAGATAGTATTTTACCGCCATGCGCATCTCCTCGCAAACCTATATGAGAACGCCGAGATCGGCTTCTTGGGTCGCCTTGCGCTTGTCCCGAAGGAAAGAAACGCCTTCCGCCACGAGGAACACGAAGAAAGCGAGAGCGCTTAGCTTGAAGAATCCCCAGTACAACGACATTTCGCCCTCGATGATGGCGAGGTACAGAACTTGTAGCAAAAGGACTTGCCACACGGCGACCATCAGTAGGATTTCGTAGAATCTGTTTTCCCAGTTTGTTCTTCTACGTTTCATTCTTCATCATCTCTTGAGCTTGCCCGAACAGGCGAGAACGCCCGTTGAGAAACCGCTCGTGTAAGCCTTAGAGACGTAAAATATAAGAGAATCGCCCCGTTCTAACGGGGAAGCCGTGCCCGCAAAATCGAGCTACACACCGTGAAACATTTTTTTCATATTTTTCGCGTTATTTTTCATATTCTTTTCAATTTCTAAAATGGTCTTACATTCGCCTTAGGTATTAAATTTTGAAAAATTGATGATTATTTTTTTATTTTTCAATGGGGGGTGCGATAGACGCTGATGAAGAGAGGGAATCTCCCACGACGTTCGATTTTTGCGCCGTCGCCCCTTGAAGTATTTTTTTCATATTTTTCGCGTTATTTTTCACTTTTTTTCCATTTTTTAGAATTGCTTCTGGCGGTCTGAATCTTTTAAATTCTAAAAAATCACTATATTTTTTTATTTTTTTCAGTACCCCCCTCGATAGACAACGTCGTTTTCCGCCTGCTGTACTAGATATTATATTATTATAGGGGGCGCCGATTTCGGGAATAGCTGAGAATCATATATTATAATATATGATATATTATATTAGTAATTATATATTGGGCTAATATTTAAAGGTTATGGATTTAGTATTCTATCGTATATAGTATTGAAAATAATAAAAAAATAATAGGAAAATAGTAAAAAATGAAAAAAGGGAAAGCCTCCGAGCAAAGTAAGATATTGAAAATAATGTGAAAAATAACGCGAAATATTGAAAAAAAAGAATCTAAAAAATAGTAGGTTTTTTGGTTCTTTTTTTGAAAATTCTGGGGTCTTAGGGCTTAGTAGTAGGATTCCTGATTCTATAGGCTACCGCGGGGGGTACTGAAAAATAAAAAATAATCGTCGATTCTCCGAGAAGGAAGCTTCTTCTACCCAAAAACTGGATTTCATGATTCTCGAAAAAATGCGCGAAAAAAGATAAAAAATTTTAAAAAATCATCTACGGGGACTACAAGGCTTCTCGTCTTCTACGTGCGACACGCTAAATCGTGAGCCTCTCTCCGTTCACTACGGAAAAAAGAAGCACTGAGACGAATCCTTAAAAACGCCCACAGACAAAGTGAAACCCGAAAAAATGTCGAAAGCACAACAAATGAGAGCACATCAAAGCCACATAGTGTCGTTTAGGGCGCACGTGGAATCTGCGAAGAGAAGCTTCCGCTACTTCGTAGAAAACATCATGCGCTTCGACTTCCCCGATTTTCACAGAGAATGGTACCAGTTCATGACCCACAAGAAAGGGCGAGCCGTCATCATGGCGCCGAGAGGGCACGGGAAAAGCACGTTCTTCCAAGTCTTCGCCGTCTGGGCGATGATCTTCCCAGAGCAGTACGCAAAGCTCACGGGGCTACGGCTCGAGCGAGACCTCGAAAAAGACAAGCTACACTCCGTGGCGACGCTCTTCGACGACATGAGCGAGGACTCGGACGTCAAGGGGTTCTACATCTTGCAAGTCTCGTTCTCGCAAGACCAGGCGGACGAGTGGCACGCGAGCGGGGACGCTAATTTCCGAAAGTACTTGAAAATAGCGCTTCGGCGCCTCAATCTTCCGATACGGATCGTGCGGGAAAGCGCTTTCATCACGGAGCTCTCGAACGGATCGATCCTTAAGAGCAAGGCGCTCATCTCGGGGCTCCGCGGGAAGCACCCGCACTTGATCCTCTGCGACGACCTTTTGACCGACAAGCAATACGTGAGCCCGAAGCTGATCGAGCAACTCTACTTCCAGACCCTCGTCGGGATGCTCACGCCTGGCACGAGGATCGCCGTCGTGGGGACGCCGTTGCGCCACGACGACCTTTTGGCGAAACTCCTCGAAAAAGTCGAGCAAGGCGTTTACGTGGGCGCCCGCTACTCGGCGCTCGACGAGAACGGGAACGCCCTCTGGCCCAAAGTCCGCCCAAAGTGGTACCTCGAAGAGCAACGCATCGACCAAGGCGAGATCCGCTTCGCACGGGAATACCTCTGCATGCCTCTCTCCGACGAGGCGAGCATCTTCCCGTATTCGTTGCTCGACGCTTGCGACATGGATACGCCAGCGCACCACGCCGAGGACGGCGTTGTGTTCATCGGCGTCGACCTCGCCCGTGGGACGGACGAGAAAGCCTCGTGGACTGTCTACGTAGCGATCGAGACGTTCGGGCGCTACAGCGGTTCTCGGCGTACGAGCGAAGAGCCTGGCTACGCTATCATCCGAGAAGTGTTCAGAGTCCCGAAAACGCACAACAAAAACTATTCGTGGAAGCTCAAGAAGCTCGTCGAAATGGCGAAGCGCTACGAGGCGAGAAAAGTCGTGATTGAGACGAACCAGTTCCAAGAGCTCTGGGCAGACCTTGCAACAGACCCTCGAATCGTCGGCGACTACCGCATTCCAGTGATCCAGTCGAAAACGGGCATCGAGAAGCACGACGACAAGCACGGCATTCCTTCGTTGCTCCCGCTCTTCGAGACGAACAGGCTCCGTTTCGCCGTCGGGAACAAGATCGGTCGGGAAGAAATGCAGATCCTCAAAGACGAGCTTGCGGGTTGGTACTACGACCCCGACAAGAACAAGTATTTGAGCGTCGCACCCCACACGGACACCGTGATGGCGCTCCTAAAAGCCGTCGAAGGATGGAAGGAATCCAGCAAGGGCTTCCTCTTCGTCTCGAACCTTAATCTTTGAAGTGCCAGAAAACTAAATCTCTGCTTTGTCTCGGTACATGACCTTGAAGGCGTTCACGGCTGGGCGCCCGATCTGGCGGTACTTCCACGCCCAGAACCATATTTCCTCGATTGCGAGCGAGAACACAACGTCATTATACGTTTGGACTTTTTCTGGCGTGAGCGTCGCAAGCGTGGACATGTAGAAAAACACCCACGACGCTTCGTGCGGATCAAGAAAAGAAACGACGATGCTATTGCTGAGGTTTTCCAAGTTTTTGAGGGCAGACTGGCACATGAAGGCTCGCTCTTCGAGCTCTTCGAGGCGTGCTTTTTTCTCGTGCTTGACGAGGCGCTGATGGGCAAGGTCGGCGATCTCTTTCATGAAATAGTAGCGCACGGCTTCGATCGTTTTTTTCGCCCGCCACTTCCTCGCCTCGATCACCTTGTTCGTCTGGATGATCGAGTTCTCGGTAAGAAAGTGCTCGTAGAGGGCGACCTTGTTCTTCGAGGCTTCGAGCGAGTAATACTCGATCCTGCCTTCTTCTCGCAAGAGGTCGTATAGCTTCGAGTACTGCTGTTCATTCATTGTGGCACTCAGCGTTGCGCCGTTTTTATACGATTCTTCCCGTTAGAACAATGAATATCTCATGTTTTTTACCACAACTTTTATATATTATTGTTTCCTATAGTATATTGATGACAGACCTCAAAGACCTTCGAGAAAAAACTGCACAGGCTGTAAATCTATTTCAAATTCAAGTAGAAATGGTGGCAAGAGGCTACAAGCCCGCTTGCCCTACTTGTTTTGAGCACTTGCAAATGATCTTCAATGGCGCGTACGAGTGCTTTACTTGTGATGCACTCGTGCACCCAGTCTTCCTAACCGAGGAAGAAATGATTCAGAATAGGCGGGAACACGCCTATCAGCGCGCCGTTGCCGAAATCCCCGAAATCGTCCGAGAAGGGGACTTCAAAATAAAGAGGTACCGCAAGTCCAAGTACGAGCGCAATTGCGACGTTTGCGGTGCCGATCTGAACAGCTCAAAAGTGTTCGTTGGCGGGCTGTTCAGGAAGTCTCCCATCTGCGG